>TARA_R110002020_G_scaffold406378_2_pt1 | contig 177963 bp, 169 predicted proteins | sample TARA_R110002020 | Tara Oceans TARA_R110002020 (sample SAMEA4396489) | marine metagenome | biome: Westerlies Biome; feature: [MES] marine water layer (ENVO:01000295) within the mesopelagic zone...; material: water (ENVO:00002006), including particulate matter (ENVO:01000060)... | reverse complement strand
GGGCAGACTCTCGAAATGAATGAGGGACTGAAGGGTCTCAGGTCACAGGCGAAGGCGCATTCCGCAACAGGTGGATTTACCGAGGCGACCAAGACCTATTCTTAAACAAGCGAATGACATTGCAACGCGCACTTTGGCGAAGGTTTGACGCTGTCGATAGTGGTCAGCCCCTGGAGACAAAGAGCAGTCGGTCCCCATCAGGGCCATCGACTGACAATCGCAAAGCGAGAAAGCGTCGCGGACCTAAAGGATAAGCATCTAGAATTCAGCTCGCTCAATCTCAATTGAGTCCAAGATCCTGTTCCCTCAGCCGTTTCAGCTCGTCGCGGAGCGTAGCGGCTTGTTCGAATTCCAGGTTGGCGGCGGCTTCGCGCATCCGCTTTTCTGTATCCGCAATCACTGACTTGAGGTTGTGCCCCGGTGCGCCGGCAAGTGGCAAGGCTTTTTCTTCGGCCATGCCTTTATCGCGGTCGCGGCGGGCGCGCGATTTGGTGCCGGGTTTCTCGCCCAGCTCGCCAAGGATGTCCTGCACGCCGCGGATGATCGTGGTCGGCGTGATGCCGTGCTCCAGGTTGTGGGCGATCTGTTTCTCGCGGCGACGGCTGGTCTCCTCCATGGCGCGTTCCATGGAGCCGGTGATGCGGTCGGCATAGAGCACGACGCGGGCCTCGGAGTTGCGCGCGGCGCGGCCGATGGTCTGCACGAGGCTGGTCTCCGAACGCAGGAAGCCCTCCTTGTCCGCATCGAGGATGCCGACAAAGGCGCACTCGGGAATGTCGAGGCCCTCACGCAACAGGTTGATGCCGACGAGCACGTCGAACACGCCGAGGCGAAGATCGCGGATGATCTCGATGCGCTCGATCGTGTCGATGTCACTGTGCATGTAGCGCACCTTGACGCCGTTCTCGTGGAGGAATTCGGTGAGGTCTTCCGACATCTTCTTGGTCAGCGTCGTGATCAGCGAGCGGAAGCCCTTGGCCGCGACGGCCTTCACCTCGGCCATGACATCATCGACCTGGTTGGCACCATCGGTGGAGACGGGGCGGACCTCGACGGGCGGGTCGATCAGGCCGGTGGGGCGGATGACCTGTTCGGTGAACACGCCGCCGGTGCGCTCCAGTTCCCATTTGCCGGGCGTGGCCGAGACGTGGATCGTCTGCGGGCGCATGGCGTCCCATTCCTCGAACTTGAGGGGGCGGTTGTCCATGCAGGAGGGGAGGCGGAAGCCGTATTCGGCGAGCGTCGACTTGCGGCTGAAGTCGCCCTTGAACATGGCGCCGATCTGCGGGACGGTCTGGTGGCTCTCGTCGGCGAAGACGAGGGCATTGTCGGGCAGGTATTCGAACATGGTTGGCGGCGGCTCGCCGGGCTTGCGGCCGGTGAGGTAGCGGGAATAGTTCTCGATGCCGTTGCAGCTGCCGGTGGCCTGCAGCATTTCGATGTCATACTGGCAGCGCTGCTGGATGCGCTGGGCCTCGAGCAGTTTCCCGTGTTTCTCGAAATGGGCGATCGTGGCCTTCAGCTCGGCCTTGATCTTCTGGGTCGCCTGCTGGAGCGTCGGGCGGGGCGTGACGTAGTGGCTGTTGGCGTAGATCTTGATCGCGGGGAGGGACTGGATCCTGGCGCCGGTGAGGGGGTCGAACTCGGTGATGGCTTCCAGCTCGTCGCCGAAGAAGGAGAGCTTCCAGGCGCGGTCCTCATAGTGGGCGGGGAAGATGTCGATGACGTCGCCCTTCACGCGGAACGTGCCGCGCGTGAAGGCGATGTCGTTGCGGGTGTACTGGTTGGCGACGAGGCGCTCGGCGACGGCGCGCGGGTCGATGCGCTGGCCGGGCTCGAGCTTGAAGGTCATCGAGGTGTAGGTCTCGACCGAGCCGATGCCGTAGATGCAGGAAACCGAAGCCACGATGATGACGTCGTCGCGCTCCAGGATGGCGCGGGTGGCCGAGTGGCGCATCCGGTCGATGGCCTCGTTGATGGAGGATTCCTTCTCGATGTAGAGGTCGGCGCGGGGCACGTAGGCCTCCGGCTGGTAGTAATCGTAATAGGAGACGAAATACTCGACGCTGTTCTCGGGGAAGAAGGATTTGAACTCGCCATAGAGCTGGGCGGCGAGGGTCTTGTTGGGAGCGAGGATCAGGGCCGGGCGCTGGGTCGCCTCGATGATCTTGGCCATGGTGAAGGTCTTGCCGGTGCCGGTCGCGCCGAGGAGAACCTGGTCGCGCTCGCCGGCCTGGATGCCCTCGACGAGTTCGGGGATGGCGGTGGCCTGGTCGCCAGCGGGCTCATAGGGCGCGTGGACCTTGAAGCGCTTGCCGCCTTCCAGCTTGTCCCACTCGCGCTCGGGCCTGTGCGGCGTCCACAGCATCGGGGCCACGGACTCGATGGCACCCTGCGCCGGGCCATCCAGCGTGAACACGGACGGGGCTTCAGAGACGCCTTTGGCGGGGGATTTCGAGGAGGAGCGGGCCATGCGTCCAGATATGGATGCGGGGCAGGGGCGTGTCTAGGGTGTTCTTGGTTTGTTTGCTGTTGCTGCTGACATGAAAAAGGGTGCGAAGCCTGCGCCCCGCACCCTCTGTCTCAGGCCCTGGAGCCAATTGCTTGATCAGCTGCCGGGCTGGTCGTCGGTGAGCTCTTCGAGCTTGGTGGCGACTTCAGCTTTTGCGCTGGCGTCTTCCGGCAGTTTTTCCAGCGTGACCTTCAGCGGGTTCGGCACGAGTTCCTGCGTCGAACCATTGTTGGCGTCGAGGATGGCACCGATACCGCCGCCGAGGATGACGTTGCCGGCCATGCCCGCGCCGCCGCCACCGGACATCTGGTGCGTGATGTTATGGGTCGTGGTCTTGTAACCCTCTTTCTCGATCGTGACCGAGAATTCGGCTTCGCGCTTCACCTTCGGAATTGCGCAGGTCACGGCCGCTATCGGGTCATGCGTGCACAGGGTGAATCGTCCGGTAGATTGGAATTCAAATAAAAATATGGATTCACGGGGAATCCATATTGACGCCGCAGCCTTAAAATATTTTATATGATATAAAAAACGTCGCAGGAGGATGCGATGAGTGTGATGCGTGACGAGAAAGCATCCGCGCGTGTGCGGGTGAACATGCCCGGGCAAATCGTTGTGGCGAGCCTGGACGCGGCCCGCGACTGCCTGATCCGGGACCTGTCGGCGCACGGCGCCAACCTCGAAGTGGGCGACTGGGCCGAGGTGCCGCGCGAGTTCTATCTCCTGTTCCTGGGCCGGCCCAATCCGCCGCGCATGCGCCGCACCTGCCTGCGCCGCTGGCAGGTGGGCGACGTTGTGGGCGTAAGGTTTATTGACGCGGCGGTAGACGTCGCCGTGCGCAACACGCTGGCCGACGACACGGACCTCTACGCTCGCCTGACAGGCCTGCCGTTGAACATCTAGGACGCGCAGAATCGGGCGCGCTCAAACCGCTGGACAGGATCATGGCGCCCGATTAGCTGCGCGCATGATTGCGCGTCTCCTGTCTGCTCCCTTGTTGCTTGCCGTGCTGGCCGTGGCCATGGGCTCGGGCATTGATGCGCTTGTGAAGGGGACGGCGCCGGGGGCGGGCGTGATGGTGCTGGTCGCCTGGCGGTTCCTGTTCGGTGGCATGATCGCGGCGGCGGTCTTCCTCGCGCAGCGGCGCCCGTGGCCGCCCGGCGCGGCCGTGCGGTTCCATATCATGCGCAGCCTGATGCAGGTGGCGAGTGCCATCCTGCTCTTCTATGCGCTGACGCAGCTGGCGCTGGCCGAGACGGTGCTGATCGGCTTTACGGCAGCGCTCATGGTGCCTTTTGCGGCGTGGATTATTCTGGGCGAGGCTGTGTCGTTGCGCGCGTTCGGGCTGACGCTGCTCGGCTTTGCGGGCGCGGCCTTTGCGGTGAGCGCGACGCCGGAGGGCGCGGTCGGGGAACACCGGCTGCTGGGGATTGCGTCGGTGCTGGCGTCGGCCATGTTGTACGCGGTCGTGCTGGTGCTGCTGCGCCTGCGCGCGGTGAAGGAGGACGCAACCACGATTGCCCTGTTCACCAATGGCGTGCCGGCGCTCTGCCTGTCGCCCTTCCTGTTTGGCATTGCCGGGCCGGTGAACGTGAATGACCTGCCCGTTTTTGCGCTATTGGGGGCGATTGGCTATGCGGTCTGGTACCTGCTGACGCTGGCCTATGCGCGGGCGCGGGCGCAATTGCTGGCGCCGCTGGAATATACGGCGCTGATCTGGGCGGCGCTGATCGGCTTTGTCTTCTTTGACGAAGTGCCGGGCTGGCGTGTGGCGGTCGGGGCGGTGTTGATCGTCGCCGCCTGCCTTGGCGTCGCCTTCGAGAACCATTTCGCGACACGCCGGGAAACGGGCCAGCCGGTCAGCGACCTGCCGGACTAGGGCGCCATAACGAAAAACCCCCGCACCTTGCGATGCGGGGGTTTCAGGATCGTGTGGCTCTCGCGCCGAACGCGGGGCCTAAAGGCTTTTACGCGGAGGCCAGTTGGCCAGCCGACATCTTGCCGCTGCGAGCGTCTTTTTCGAGCTCGTAGCTGACTTTCTGGCCGTCGTTGAGCGTGGCCATGCCAGCGCGCTCGACTGCAGAGATGTGAACGAACACATCAGCGCCGCCGGCGTCGGGTTGAATGAAGCCAAAGCCTTTTTGGCTGTTGAACCACTTAACAGTTCCTGTGGACATAGATCTTACCTGGTCTAAAAAAATTCACGGACACGCGGAGTTGCGTGTACATGATCAATCTCGGGTATTGCGGGGGAGTAAGTCGGTCTTGCAGCGGCGCTTAAGCACGGCCTTAGTTGCGAGTTATCCGACACAAGTTCGAAGTCGATAAGATGCTTATTGCACAGAACGGGGCTTTCCACAATGCACCTTTACAGGGTGCCGCTCTCCCGCCCTGTATCTTGCTGCATATAGCTGAATTGGTGGAATTTATTTGCAAATGGTTTACCCGGCGTGCGCATATTCCACAGCATGGACAGATTCACTTCAAGACTGCAGGCGGGCCTCAAGCGGGTCCAGATGGAGTTCCGGCGCGCTGAACCGCGTGTCGAGGGGTACCGGCCTGGCCGTATGGTCTGGCCTGACCTGAGTGCATCGCGGGATATTTCCATTCTCGACATGTCCCCGTCCGGCGCGAAACTGACCTTCGGGGAAGGGGCCATCCTTCCCGAGCTTCCACGCGAATTCTACCTGTTCATCCATGGCCTTGGCGGCCATGTGTCGGTGCGTCTTGTCTGCGAAAAACGCTGGCAGCGTGCTGAACTGGTGGGCGTGAAGTTCATCAAGAAACTGGAAGACGCCGATTTTGAGCGTCTCGTCGCTGCGGCACCTTCCGAACACTAGCGCGGCCAATCCGGCGAATTCGCCAGAAATTTCATCGATTCATTGAACGTGATCCACACACCCCTGTGTCAGAACGGGGCGTCGCGATGTGGCACGCCTACTGTTCCATTTCGCTCCACTAACTGATGGCTTGGGGGCAGTTCAGACCCTCCGGCTGCGAACAAGGGTATGATGATGGCGAAGACCGTACTGGTAATTGATGATGATCCGACACAGCGCCGCCTGCTTCAGGCTGCGGTGGAGAAGGCGGGCTTTGCCTGCCGCACGGCGCCTGACGGCGAAGCGGGCATTGCGGTTGCTGCCGATCCAAAGGACGGCGTCGATGTCGTGCTGCTGGACCTTACCATGCCGGGCCTCTCGGGCCTCGATACGCTTGAGCGTCTCGCCACCAAGCGCCCCGACCTGCCTGTCATCATGCTGACCGCAACGAGCGGCATCGACACGATTGTCCAGTCGATGCGCCGCGGCGCGGTCGACTTTATCGTCAAGCCAGCCAATCCCGAGCGCGTTGTCGTCTCGATACGGAACGCGCTGAAGATGCAGTCGCTGACGGGCGAAGTGAAACGCCTGTCTCGCAAGGCCGAAGGCGGCATGAGCTTTGACGACATGATCGCGTCGGCTGCGCCCATGCGCCAGGTCATCCGCCTGGCCGAACGCGCTGCCGTATCCGATATCCCTGTCCTGATCCTCGGTGAAAGCGGTGTCGGCAAGGAAGTGATTGCGCGTTGCATCCAGGGCGCCTCGGGCCGTTCGGGCAAACCCTTCGTCACCGTCAACTGCGGCGCCATTCCGGAAAACCTGGTCGAGTCGATCCTGTTCGGGCACGAGAAGGGGGCCTTTACGGGCGCCGTCTCCAAATCGCCGGGCAAGTTCCTTGAAGCTGATGGCGGCACGCTGTTCCTCGACGAAGTAGGCGAACTGCCGCTCGACGCGCAGGTCAAGCTGCTCCGTGCCCTGCAGGAAGGCGAGGTCGACGCTGTCGGTTCGCGCCGTCCGACCAAGGTGGACGTGCGCATCATCTCGGCCACGAACCGCGACCTTGCCCAGCAGGTGGCCGACGGTACGTTCCGCGAAGACCTCTTCTATCGCCTCAACGTGTTCCCTGTGGACATGCCGAGCTTGCGCGAACGCCGCGATGACATCCCGGCTTTGGTCGAGCATTTCGTCACGCGCTTCAATGCCAGCGAAGGCACGAAAGTGTCCGGTGTGGCCGATGACACGCTGAAAATGCTCTATGCCTTCGACTGGCCGGGCAACGTGCGCCAGCTGGAGAACGCCGTCTTCCGCGCGGTGGTCCTCTGCGAAACCGACAAGCTTCAGCCTCAGGACTTCCCACAGATATCCGGCCAGATGCCGGACATTTCGAGCCTGCCAGCAGCGCCTGTGGCGGCCAATGCCGTGCCGACCGCTCCGATGGCGGCCAATGATGTCGGCGCGGTGAACGCACCGTCCAGCCCTGTCAGCATCACGGATGTGCATGGCGAGCTGCGCTCGCTGACCGATATCGAGCACGATATCCTCAAGTACGCGATCGACTTCTATGAAGGCCACATGAGCGAGGTCTCACGCCGGCTCGGCATTGGTCGCTCGACGCTTTACCGCAAGGTGCGGGAATACGATCTCGACGTCCGCAACGAGCGCGAAGCGGGCTAATCTATAAAAGGCAGGAAACGTCGGGAGACGGTCCTTCGGGGCCGTCTCCCTTTTTTTGGGCTGCTAACTGATCAGTGGACCAGCGCCGCCTTTACGACTTCGCCGATCTTGCGGGCGTCGGCTTCGCGCGGGCTGCCGGATTTCCAGGCGATGCCGACCTGACGGCCAATGACTGGCGTCGTGAACTCGCGCACGGCCACGTCATGGCTGACAGCGAGGCCGTGATCCATCGCGAGGCGGGGGAGGAGGGAGACGCCAAGCCCGCCCGCCACCATGTTTACCAGCGTGCCGAGCGAGGTTGCCGCAACCTGTCCGGCATGGTCGCCGGTCTTCAGGCGGCAGATCGAGAGGGCATGCTCGCGCAGGCAGTGGCCGTCTTCCAGCAGCAGGATGTCCTCGCCATTGAGATCTTCCGGCGAGAGGCCGTTCTTCTTGGCCAGCGGATGGCTGGTTGAGGAGGCGAACAGGAATTCATCATCGAACAGCGGCACCGTCTCGATGCCCGGCGCATCCCAGGGCAGGCCGATCAGGGCCGCGTCGAGCGTGCGGGTGCGCAGCTGGTCGATCAGGCGGGTGGTCTTGTCTTCATGCAGGTAGAGCTTGAGGTCCGGATAGACTTCCGACAGCGCGCGCACGGTCTGCGGCAGCACGAAGGGCGCAATGGTCGGGATGGCGCCGAGATGGAAGGGGCCGGTCAGCATGGCCCCGGCGCTCTGCACAACCTGCACGAGCGCATGGGCATCGGCGAGCAGGGCGCTGGCGCGGGCGACGGCGAGTTCGCCGGCATGTGTCAGGCGGGCGCCGCGGGCCTCGCGATCTGCGAGGCGCACGCCCAGCAGGTCTTCGAGTTCCTTGATACCAGCGGACAGCGTCGGCTGGGTCACATGGCACGCTTCGGCCGCCCTGGAGAAGGAACCGGTATCGCCCAGGGCGGTGAGGAATTGAAGCTGACGTAGGGTCGGTATAGCCATAGAATTCCTCTATATGAAATACTGGAAATATCAATTTTTCTTTTGGGAAAAACAACCCCAAGTGCAGCACTCGCGAGCTTCACCGGGCTCGCCTATTGCAGCAATTCCAACAGGAGACCTCCCATATGCTCGGCATTGGCCAGAAACTTCCCGATTTTAAAGTCACCGGCGTGAAACCAAAGTTCATGCAACACGAAGAAGGCGGCGTCAGCGCGTTTGAAGAGCTCACCCAGGACAGCTTCGAAGGCAAGTGGAAGGTCATCTTCTTCTACCCGAAGGACTTCACCTTCGTTTGCCCGACCGAGATTGCCGAATTCGCCCGCCTCGGCGAGGAATTCGCAGACCGTGACGCTATCGTCATGGGCGGCTCGACCGACAACGAGTTCGTCAAGCTGGCCTGGCGCCGCGACCATGCGGACCTTGCAGAACTGCCAATCTGGCAGTTTGGCGATACCAATGGTTCGCTCGTCGACGGTCTCGGCATCCGCGATCCTGAAGCGGGCGTTGCCTATCGCGCCACGTTCGTCGTCGATCCGTTCAACGTCATTCAGCACGTCTATGTGAACAACCTGAATGTCGGCCGGAACCCTTCGGACACGCTGCGCGTCCTCGACGCCCTGCAGACCGACGAGCTGTGCCCATGCAACCGTCCAGTCGGTGGTGATACATTGTAATTTTGTAATTTGCCGCCGCGGCGGCGAATACCCAAATGAGTCCTGCAGGCAAGGAATGACGGCCTTATCCCTCCCCATTGAGGGCCGTCATTTCCCTGCAGGATACGATGTCCGGCGAGCTGCCTCATGCGCCTTTACCCCTTGGGCGCTCGGCCAGTTTGTCCCCGCAAGCCCGAAGGCGCTCGCCGGATTTCGTCACTCCCGCACATTCCCTGCACCTCTTCCCTGAAAGGCCATCTTGATGTCGCTCGACACCCTGAAATCCCGCATGCCGGACTATGCCAAGGACCTGAAGCTGAACCTGGGCTCCCTGGCCAATGAAACCATTCTCAGTGACCAGCAGAAATATGGCTGCATGCTTGCCTCGGCCCATGCCGTGGGTGAGCCTGTGACGCTGCGGGCCCTCGAGGCCGAAGCGCAGGGCAAGATGACCCCCGAGGCGATCAAGGCGGCCAAGGCGGCCAGCGCCATCATGGGCATGAACAATGTCTATTACCGCGCCACGCACCTCATCTCGAACACGACCTATACGACCGTGCCGGCCAAGCTGCGCATGAACGTGATCGGCTCGCCCGGCATCGAGAAGGCGGACTTCGAACTCTTCTCGCTGGCCGTGTCGGCGGTGAACGGCTGCGGCATGTGCCTTGATGCGCACGAAGCCGAGCTGCGCAAGCATGGCCTGACGACCGACCAGATCCAGGCCGGTATCCGCATCGGCGCGGTGGTCAATGCGGCCGCCCGCGTGATGGCTGCTGAAACGGCGCTTGAATCCGAAACGGCCTGAGGCCTGAAAATCCCTGATCCTGACGCCGCCGGAGTTCGCGCTCCGGCGGCGTTTGCTTGCGCGCCAGCATGTATTCGCGAAGGGCAGGGAAGGGGTGATTCAAGGATTCAGAAAGGCATGTGATGTTTTCAGGCAGCTGCCGACATTGATTTGATGTAATGTCAGGCAGAAGGGCAGGAATTCGCAGCCAGTTTTTTCCCGCGATGCAAACCGACAACACGCCCCGGCAGTCAATTGATTAACAAGGAATAAATAAACCGCACCCATGCCCGCCCAAGGGGGCGTTCCTGTATGTTCCTGCTGTGTGCTTTCTATGTTCCGGCGCGGAGGGGGTGTGGATATTTCGATTCACCGTGTTCGCCCATTGAGGCCCATAGCTGCCCATGTTATTCCAAATTTACACATGGGTAACCATGCTGGGGTTTAGGCATAATAATTACAGGGTTGGCGGGTGTTCGTTTCCACCTATGAGAGCGCTATTGATGCAAAAGGCCGGGTTTCGATCCCCGCGCCCTTTCGCGCAGAGCTTGGGGGAAGCACGCGGATCTTTCTCTGGCAGGCGCTGGATGGTTCCGGCTGCCTCGAAGGCGGCGGTGAGGCCCTGATGGCCATGTACCGCGCCACGCTGACACGCCTCGCCCCGCAATCCGATGTTCGCAAGATCCTGGTCAACCGCATCATCGCGGGTTCGGCCGACCTGAAGATGGACGAAACCGGCCGGATCAAGCTGCCCGAAGACCTCTGCAAGGCGGCCGAGCTTGAGGGTCGGATCAAGTTTGCCGGCAACATGGACAGTTTCCAGATCTGGAACCCTGACAAGCACGCTGCCTATAATGCCTCGATGGAAAATGCGGCCTCGCCGGAAGTGATGGCTGCCTTTGGCCGGGCCTATTCCGAAGTGCTGCACCAGCAGGGCGCAGGCCATTACAATGGCCCCAAACTGGTCGAAGGAGGCGAAGGCTGATGAGCGCACGCCACACATCCCCGCGTCCTGAGGCATCCGGCCACCGGCCTGTCATGCTGGACGAAGTGCTCGCATGGCTTGGCCCCCAGGACGGCGACCGCATTGTTGACGGCACTTTCGGCGGCGGCGGCTATACGCGCGCCATTCTGCTTGCGGCGAAATGCAGCGTTCTGGCCATCGACCGCGACCTTGATGCGATCCTGCGCGCCGAGAAAATGGCCAGTGAAACCCCGCGCCTGACGCCCTTGCTGGGCCGGTTTGGCGAGATGGACACGCTGGTCAGGAATGCCGGATTCGAGACGGTCGACGGCGTCGTGCTCGATATTGGCGTTTCGAGCTTCCAGATCGACGAAGGGGAGCGCGGCTTTTCCTTCATGAAGGATGGCCCCCTCGACATGCGCATGGGCGCAGTCGGGCCGACGGCAGCCGACGTGGTCAACACCATGTCCGAGCGCGATCTGGCCAATATCATCTTCCGGCTCGGCGAGGAGCGACAGGCCCGCCGCATTGCCCGGCATATCGTGCAGCGCCGGGACCAGCGACCGTTCGAGACGACGGCAGACCTGGCAGATTCGGTCGAAGTGGCCGTCGGCGGACGTCGCGGGGCGCGCACGCACCCGGCCACGCTGACCTTCCAGGCGATCCGCATGTATGTGAATGACGAGCTGGGCGAGCTGGCGCGTGCGCTGCAGGCGGCTGAGCGGCTGCTGCGGCCGGGCGGTCGGCTTGTCATTGTTGCATTCCATTCCCTGGAAGACCGGATGGTCAAGCAATGGCTGCGCGAACGGGGCGGCAAGATGGGCGGTGGCTCGCGCCATATGCCCCTTGCGGCCAAGGGGCCGGAATCCACCTTCGAACTCTCTGTTTCTAAAGCAATTGTCCCTTCTGATAAGGAAGTGGAAGGCAATCCGCGTGCACGCTCAGCCAAGTTGCGGGCCGCGATCCGTACAAGCGCACCTGCGATCGAGGAAGAGACCAGCGACGGCATGAACCTGCCGCCGCTCTCTGATCTGGAGGATGCCCTATGAGTCGCCGCGCTTTTTTCTTTGGAGTCCTGGTTGTTGGCTTGCTGATTGTCAGCCTTTACCGCGCGAAATACGGCGCCAAGGATACGGCTGCCGAGATCATGGCTGTCGAGGCCCAGATCGAGGACGCGACGCACGAGAAAGCGCTGCTCGAGACCGAGCTGTCGCACATGAGCCGGCGCGAATGGATCGAGGAATATGCCCGCGGCGAGCTCGGCATGGCGCCGCCGCGTTCCGACCAGATTGCCGGTGAAGGCGATCTTGATGCGCTTGTCGGTCCACCCGTCAAAGCTGGCGCCGTTCCCAAACCGGAGGGTGCAAAGTGACCCACGACGCCCGGGACCGGACACGGCTGGCAGGATTAGGCCTCAGCGCCCTCTTCGTCGTGCTGGCGGGCAAGGGCGGCTACCTGGCGATCTCAGGTTCAGCGCCAGGCCATGCGCACAGCGTCGCCAAGGCCGAAGCGCCTGTCCGGGCCGACATTGTCGACCGCAATGGCGAGCTGCTGGCAACATCCGTTACCGCCTATTCGCTGGTCGCCAATCCGAAACTGATCTGGGATGCTGGCGAAGTCGCCCGGTCGCTCAAGGGCGTGTTTCCTGACATCAATGTCGAAACCCTCACGGGGCACCTGTCGAACGAAGCGCGCGAATTCGTCTACGTGAAGCGTGGCCTGACACCGCGCCAGCGCAAGGCCGTGTTCGACCTTGGCCTTGAGGGCCTGCGCTTCGAGGAAGAAAGCCGCCGGGCCTATCCGCGCGGCACGCTGGCCGGGCATATCCTGGGCTTCACCAATGTCGACGGCAAGGGCATTGGCGGGATCGAATATGCGATGGATGATCGCCTGAAGGCGGGTGGCGAACCCGTGCGCCTGACGATCGACAATGGCGTGCAGTCGGCCGTGGAATCCGAACTCTCCGCCGCCGCTGCCGAACATGACATTCAGGGCGGCGCGGTGATCCTGATGGACGCGCACACAGGCGAAGTGCGCGCCATGGCCAGCTGGCCGCCGCTCGACGCCAACCGCGCGCTCGACCTGCCGCTCGACGACACCGCCCGCCTCAACCGGGCAACCGGCGCGGTCTATGAACTCGGTTCCGTCTTCAAGCCCTTCACCGTGGCGGCTGCACTGGAATCCGGCGCGATCAAGCCAACCGACATTTTCGACGTGCGCACGCCGATGGAAATTCGCGGCTACACGATCCACGACCTTCACCCGATTTCGGGGACGGGCACGGTTACGCGCATCATCTCGGAAAGTTCGAACCTCGGCACCGTGCATATCAATGCCGCACTGGGCCCGCGCCGCCAGAAAGCCTTTCTTGATGCACTTGGCCTGCTGGACCGGGCCCCGATTGAACTGGCAGGCAGTGCCAGCCCGATCCTGCCGGAGCGTTTCGACGATCTCGCCTCAGCCACCATCTCCTATGGCCACGGCATCGCGGTGACGCCAATGGCCTTCCTCGAAGGCTTCTCGGCCTTTGCGAATGGCGGCGAGCGTGTCGCGCCAACGCTGGTCGCCGATGATGCACGCAAGGCAGTTCCTGTGCGCGTCATGTCGGCTCTGACGACCGACATGGTCAATGCAATGATGCGCGAAGCTGTGCTGACCGGCACCGGCAAGCGCGCTGAAGTGGCGGGCTACCGCGTCGCCGGCAAGACGGGCACAGCCGAGAAGCCCGTTCTCGGCGGCTATGACGACACCCGCAACGTGACGAGCTTTGCGGCCATTTTTCCCTATGACCGCCCCCAATATGCCCTGATCGTGACATTGGATGAACCCAAGGTAGGGGCGGAACGTGGCGATACTGCTGCGCTGAATGCGGCGCCAACGGCCGGACGTATCATCGAACGTGTCGCGCCTCTGCTCGGGCTCGCCCCGCGTTTCGAGGGTGTCCGTCCTGCTGGCGCCGAACTCCGCTCTGCATCTGATGAGAGGAGTTCCCTGTGAAGCTGAAAGACCTGTTCCCCCTCGCCGAAAATGGCGACACCGAAATCACCGGCATGACGGCTGACAGCCGCAAGGTGCAGCCGGGCTTCCTGTTTGCCGCCCTGCAGGGCACGGCAACGGACGGCCGCAAGTACGTGCCGCAGGCCATCGAGGCGGGCGCCGCGGCGATCCTGTCGGATGGCGGTATCGAGAATGTGCCCGTGGCCCATGTGATTGCCGACGAGCCACGCCTCGCGCTGGCCCTCGCGGCGAAGCGTTTCCACAATTCCCAACCCGAAACCGTCGTCGCCATTACGGGTACGAACGGCAAGTCATCCACCGTCGACTTTCTGCGCCAGATCTGGTCGCGGGCAGGCTATGGCGCCGCCTCGATGGGCACGCTCGGAGCGATCGGTCCGGGCGGCAAGATCGATGTCGGCCATACGACGCCGGACCCGGTGACCATCCACGAAACGCTGCGCGAACTTGTCCGTCAGGGCGTCACGCATTGCGCAATGGAAGCCTCCAGCCACGGGCTTGAGCAGTTCCGCCTTGATGGCGTTGACCTTTCCGCCGTTGCCTTCCTCAATTTCACGCAGGACCATCTCGACTATCACGCGACGATGGAGGCCTATCTCGATGCCAAGCTGCGTCTCTTCAAGAAGCTCGGCCACACGGGCATGCCGGCCATCGTGAATGCTGACAGCGACCATCGCGAGGCCTTTGAAGGCGCGGCGACGGAAGCGGGCCTGCAGGTGGTCTCCTTCGGCTGGCGCGGCGAGGATCTCTGGATCGACGAGATCATGCCGCGCGCCACCGGCCAGGTGCTCACGCTATTCTGGCGCGATGTGGAGCACAAGCCGCTGGAGCTGCCGCTGATCGGTGAGTTCCAGGCGCTGAACGCGCTGGGCGCGGCAGCGATTGCCCTGTCGCTGGGCATGGACTTCGAGGCCGTCGCCGATGGCCTGACACATCTTGAGCCCGTGAAGGGCCGTCTCGAACTCGTTGGCAAGACGCCTGCAGGGGCAGGGGTGTTCGTGGACTATGCGCACACCCCTGATGGTCTGGACGTGCTGCTGCGCGCGGTCCGCCCGCACACGGCCGGGCGTCTGAAAGTGATCTTCGGCTGCGGCGGCGACCGTGATGCCAAGAAGCGCCCGATCATGGGCGAGATCGCCACGCGCCAGGCCGACGATGTGATCGTGACCGACGATAATCCCCGTACGGAAGATGCTGCGGCCATCCGCAAGGCCGTTCTGGCGGGTGCACCGGGCGCGCGTGAGATCGGCGACCGCGAGGAAGCGATCCGCACGGTCATCGCGGAGCTGAAAAAAGGCGATACGCTGGTCATCGCCGGCAAGGGCCACGAGACTGGCCAGATCATCGGTAAGACGGTGATCCCGTTCTCCGACCAGGACACGGCGCTGTCGGCGCTGGCAGGGGAGGATGCATGAGCCAGCTCCTCTGGACTTCTGAAGAGATTGCCCTTGCAACCGGCGGCACGGCCTCGGACCCATTCTGGGTGTCGGGTTCGATCTCGATTGATACGCGCACGCTGATGCCGGGCGACCTGTTCGTGGCCTTGCAGGATGCGCGCGACGGGCACGACTTTGCCGAGGCCGCCTTCAAGGCAGGCGCAGCTGGCGCGCTTGTGTCGAAACCTGTGACCGGCGGGCCGACCATCATGGTAGACGATGTGCAGGCTGCGCTGGAGATGATGGGCATTGCGGCGCGCCTGCGTTCCGGCGCCATCCGCACGGCTGTGACGGGCAGCGTGGGCAAGACCAGCGTCAAGGAAATGCTGGCGCGCATCTATCGTGCGGCCGGCCCGGCGCACTGGAACGTCAAGAGCTTCAACAATCACTGGGGCGTGCCGCTGACACTGGCGCGGATGCCGGAGAACACCGAACGCGCCGTCTTCGAGATCGGCATGTCGACGCCGGGCGAGATCGCCCCGCGCAGCCATATGGTGCGTCCGCATATCGGCATCATCACCTGCATTGCCGGCGCACACCTTGAAGGCCTTGGCAGCCTTGAGGGCGTTGCCACCGAGAAGTCCGACATCTTTGCCGGTATGGAAGCGGGCGGCACGTTCATCCTGCCTGCCGACGATGCCTTCCTAGACTTCCTGTCGGCGCGCGCGCGTGAGCTGTGCCCGACGGGCAACCGCGAGACATTCGGCTTTTCCGAAGACGCGACAGCGCGGGTGACGGGATATGTATCAAACGGCGTCACGAGCCGCATCACCGTTGAGGTGATCGGCCAGAGCGTCAGTGTGGAGATTGAGGCAGTCGGGAAGCATTGGGCCCTTAACGTGGCCGCAGCTCTTCTCGCGGCAAGCCAGACGGGGCGCTCATTGGCGGACTGTGCCGAGGCCCTGTCTGGCTATTCGCCGCCCCCCGGACGGGGCACGGCCGAACGCCTGCCGCTGCCACAGGGCGGACACTTCACGCTGGTTGACGATGCCTACAATGCAAACCCCGCCAGCATGCGCGCCGCGCTCTCGGCCCTGGCCCAGCGACCGGGCGGACGCCGCCTCGTGGCGCTCGGCGAGATGCTGGAAATCGGCGCGGAATCGAACAGCGAACACGCCGGTCTCGCAAGCGACGTTGTGGCCAGCGGCGCAGAGGGCGTTTTTCTCGCCGGTGACAAAATGACTCACCTTGCAGAGGCCCTCCCGCCGGGTCTTCAGCAGGTATGGGCCCCCAAGGCCGATGAGCTGTGGAATGCACTGCTAAATGCAGTCCGTGATGGCGACGTGCTCTTGATCAAAGGGTCGAATGCCTCCGGGATGGGACGAATAGCAGACCGCTTGCGCCAACGTAGTGCAGCGGCTGGTTTGGGCAAGATGGATAGCAGCGCGCAAGACGCTGCAGAGGTCAGGTGATGCTGTACGAATGGTTGGCCGCGGATAGCGGTTTCTTCAATCTGCTGAACTATATCACCTTCCGCGCTGGCGCGGCTGTGGTGACGGCCTTCCTCGTGACGGTCGTGTTCGGGGATATGATCATCAACATGCTTCGGGCCCGTCAGGGCAAGGGCCAACCGATCCGTGATCTGTCGCTTGAACAACAGTTGTCGAAGCAGGGCACACCCACGATGGGCGGCGTGCTCATCTGGATCGGCCTGCTGGTCGGCGTGTTGCTCTGGGGCAATTTGCGCAACCCCTATGTCTGGGTCGTGCTGTTCGTGACGCTCTCCTATGCGCTGCTCGGCTTCCTCGATGATTATGCCAAGGTAACGAAGCAGAGCGCCGATGGCGTCTCGGCCCGCGCGCGCCTGCTGATCGGCTTCGGCATTGCGGCGGTCGCCTGTGCTTTCATCATGGGCCTGCATGGCGCCCACACGCCGGTCGGCCATGCCCAGTGGGGCCCGCTCAATGGCCTCGCCGAGATCATCGCCGGCATGGCGCCGAAAACATCCGTCCAACCTGCTGACCCGGCCTTCTCCGGCGGCGTCGCGGTGCCCTTCGTGAACAATTACTTCCTGCCGCTCGGCGGCTTCTTCATCCTCTTCGGCATGATCGTCGTGGTCGGCAGCGCCAATGCGGTGAACTTCACCGACGGGCTCGACGGCCTCGCGATCGTGCCGATGACCTTTGCCGCTGCCGCCTATGCGATGATCGCCTATCTCACGGGTAACTTCGTCTTCGCGGAATACCTCGGCATCCAGTTCGCGCCCGGCGCGGGCGAGATTTCCGTGCTGCTTGGCGCCATGATCGGCGCAGGCATGGGCTTCCTCTGGTACAATGCCTATCCGGCCAAGGTCTTCATGGGCGACACCGGCTCGCTCGGTCTCGGCGGCATGCTCGGCGTCGTCGCCGTGGCGACCAAGCACGAGTTCGCGCTGGTCATCATTGGCGGCCTCTTCGTGATGGAAGCGCTGTCCGTGATGATGCAGGTCGGCTGGTTCAAGATCACCAAGCGCCTCACCGGTACCGGCAAGCGCATCTTCCTGATGGCGCCGCTGCACCATCACTTCCAGAAAAAGAACTGGCCGGAAACGCGTGTCGTCGCGCGCTTCTGGATCCTGTCGGTCCTCTTCGCCCTCGCGGGCCTCGCAACTTTGAAGCTGAGGTAACCGCAAACTCATGATCCCCATTACGGAATACGCAGGACGGGATGTCGCCGTGTTTGGCCTTGGCCGGACAGGCCTCAGCGCAGCAAAAGCGCTGAAGGCGGGCGGCGCGCGCGTGCATGCGTGGGACGATAATGAGGAAACGCGCAACAGGGCCGAAGCGGCTGGCCTGACCCTCTCGGACATCAACAAGCGCGACTGGCAGACCTTTGCCGCGCTCGTCCTGTCGCCCGGCATTCCCTACAAGTTCCCAGCGCCGCACCGCATCGTGCGCATGGCCGAGATGACGGGCGTGCCGGTTGTTGGCGACATGGAACTCTTCGCCCGCGCCGTGCAGTCACTGCCGGAACGCGGCCGCCCGAAAATCATCGGCATCACCGGTACCAATGGCAAGTCGACCACGACCTCGCTGATCGGGCATATCCTGAAACAGGCCGGACGCGACGCGCGCATCGGCGGCAATATCGGCACTGGTGTGCTCGACCTTGCGGCCCTTCATGCCAACGCCGTCTATGTGCTCGAACTCTCGTCCTACCAGCTCGACCTCGTGAAGAGCCTGCACTGCGATGTCGCTGTCCTGCTCAACATGAGCCCGGACCATCTCGACCGTCATGGCGGCATGGAAGGCTACCAGGCCGCCAAGATGCGCATCTTCCAGAACCAGCAGCCGGGCGATGTGGCCATTGTCGGCTTTGACGATGTCATCACGCAGTCGATCGCCATTGGCCTGTCCGGACAGGGGAAGGGCCGCGTTGTCCATGCTTCGTCCACTTACGCGCTAGGCCGCGGCGTCAGTGCAATCGATGGCAAGCTCTATGACAACCAGTCGGGCAAGGCCGAATTCATCGGCAACCTGGCCGACTGCCCTGCGCTGCCCGGCAAGCACAATCACCAGAACGCCGCTGCCGCCTATGCCGCCTGCCGGGCGCTGGGCGTCGAACATGCGGTCATCATGGCCGGCCTCAAATCCTTCCCGGGCCTCGCCCACCGCCTTGAAACCGTGGGCAGCATTGACGGCGTGCGCTTCGTCAATGATTCCAAGGCCACCAATGCGCAGGCTGCCGAACAGGCGCTGAAGGCCTTCAAGAATGTCTACTGGATCGCTGGCGGCGTTCCCAAGGCCGAGGGCATTGAGCCGCTTGCGCCACTCTTTCCGAAGATTACCAAGGCCTACCTTATCGGCGCGGCCGAAGACGCCTTCGCGGCCACGCTGAAAGGCAAGGTTGCGCTCCAGAAATGCGGCACGCTGGAAAATGCTGTCGCGGCTGCCCTGCGTGATGCCAAGGCCGCAGGCGAAGAAGACGCCATCGTGCTCTTGTCACCGGCCTGCGCCAGTTTCGACCAGTTCCGCGACTTCGAGCATCGGGGCGATGTCTTCCGCTCGATTGTCCAGTCAATGATGCCCGCCGAGCTCAAGGTGATGGCTTGAGCCCAGCGCCGACCGCCTTGCAGTTTGCCCGGTCGGACACGTCCTGGCTCACCGAATGGCGCCGCACGATTGACTGGGGATTGATGGGCGGCGCTTTCTTCCTGATCGGAATTGGCCTGCTCATGTCACTGGCGGCGGGGCCAACCGCCGCGATCCGCATCGGTTATGACAACGAATATTACTTCATCATCCGTCAGGCCGCATTTGCGGCGGCGGCAGCGGTCATCCTTGTCTCCTTCAGCCTGCTCGACCAGACATGGGCGCGGCGGGCGGCGGCAGTGATCTTCTTTGCATCGCTGGCCCTGATGATCTGGATCCTCGTCTTCGGCTACGAGGCCAAGGGCGCCCAGCGCTGGATCCGGATTGGCAGCTTCTCGCTGCAGCCGAGCGAAATTGTGAAGCCCGCGCTGATCGTGCTCAGCGGCTGGCTGCTGGCCCAGCGCGAGGCCTATCCGAGCGGGCCATGGGCGGTCATCGCCTTTCTCTTCTATGCGGTGACGCTGGGCCTCCTGCTGTTGCAGCCGGATGTCGGCCAGTCAGTCCTGCTGACGGCGGCCTTTGTGATCACCTTCTTCATCAGCGGCCTGCCATGGCGATGGGCCGCCGCCTTTGCCGGGGGCGGTGCCGGGCTGTCCGGCCTGCTCTATGCGCTGTTGCCGCATGTGCGCGCGCGGGTGAACAGCTTCTTCAACCCGACGCAATACGACACCTACCAGATCGACAAGGCAGCCGAGGCCATCGGGCGCGGCGGCCTGTTCGGTGTCGGACCGGGCGAGGGGCTTGTGAAGGCCAGCCTGCCGGACGCGCATACAGATTTCATCTTCTCCGTCATGGTCGAGGAATTCGGCCTTGTCGCAGCGATTGTCCTGCTCGCCGTCTTCTCGCTGATGGTGCTTCGCGGTTTCCGTGCGGCGGCCCGTCTGGAAGACGGTTATGCGCGCGCGGCGGCGGCTGGATTGTTTTCATTATTCGGCCTTCAGGCGGCCATAAACATTGCCGTAAATGTGGCCTTGATCCCGCCCAAGGGCATGACACTGCCTTTTGTGTCGTATGGAGGCTCTTCTATGATCGGCACGGCATTGACACTCGGGCTTGCACTGGCACTTGTGCGCGGACAAGGTACGCGCACAAGGGGACGGTATGGGTGACGGTAGCTCCGATAAGCTGGTAATCATCGCGGCAGGTGGAACGGGGGGGCACATGTTCCCCGCGCGCGCCTTTGCCGACGAGATGCGTGCGCGCGGATGGACCGTGGGCCTGATCTCGGATTCCCGCGGTCTGCGCTATGCCGCCGACTTTCCGGCCGCCTGGAAGGAAGAGGTGAAAGCCGCCTCGCCGAACTTCCGCAAGCCCTGGACGCTTCCCGCCGCCGCCCTGAAGATCAATGCCGGTATCAGCCGGGCCACCAAGCTGATGAAGGCAACGCAGCCTGCGCTCGTCGCCGGCTTTGGCGGCTATCCGGCCTATCCGGCGCTGGCCGCAGCGAAGCGCCTCAATGTGCCGATCATCATCCATGAACAGAACGCCGTGCTCGGCCGGGTGAACCGCCAGTTCGCGCGCCATGCCAAGCTGGTGGCGAGCGGGTTCAACCGGCTCGACTTCCTGCCGCAGGGCGCCGCCCATATGGCCATCGGCAATCCGGTGCGCGCGCCCATCATCGCGATGCGCGATGCGCCCTATCCGCCGACCGACGGCAAGCTGAACCTGTTCGTCACCGGCGGCAGCCAGGGCTCTAGCATCATTGGCGACACGGTGCCGCTGGCCATTGCCGATCATATCCCGGCGCCGTTGCGCGCCCGGTTGAAAGTGGTCCAGCAGGTGCGCGAGGAGCAGATGGAAGGCGTGCGCAATCTTTACCGCCGCGCCGGTGTCGATGCGGACCTCGCGCCCTTTTTCAGTGACATGCCCGAGCGGCTCGCAGCGGCACATCTTGTTGTGGCCCGGTCCGGCGCGGGAACGGTCAGCGAACTCGCCGTTGTGGGGCGCCCGTCGATCCTTATTCCGCTCGCGATCGCCATGGATGACCATCAGGCCGCCAATGCCGAAGCGCTGACAGATGTCGACTCTGCCGACATGGTTCTGGAGTCCAATCTCTATCCCAAACTGCTGGGCAGCCTGATTGCGGTGCGCCTGGAACATGGCGACGACCTGCGCAAACGCGCGGCGGCTGCAAAATCGGTGGGCAAGATGAATGCAGCAGCAGACCTGGCCGACATGGCCGAGCGGGTGGCTGAGCTAGGCAGCTGAGGGGCGGCAGCCATGCGTCTTGTGCATCTGGGCTGCGCGTAGCCAGTCCCAGCCGAACGCCGCATCTGAATCGCCATCGCGTTCGCGGGCGGCCAGCCGTTCCACCGCTTCTTCCAGCGTTGGTTCATGGCCTGCCGGCACCCACCACATGACGAAATGCATGCCGCCGAGAACTTCGAACCATTCCTCGCGGCGCTCGTAGAGTTTGCGGTGTACCGTGCCCCAGACGAAGCGCTCAAGGCTTTCCACGTCTTTCCACACGGTCAGGTTCGATACGAATTGCGGGTCGCCGTCGATTTTCGCCTCGGTATTGCCCGTGCCGGGCTCGCCGGACCCCTCCATCATCCAGACAAATCCCGGCATGGATTTGCCGAGGCCGTTGATGAAGTCGAGATTGTCCATGAAGTCCTTGACGCGCGGGTCGTCGGTCGGGGCGAGGAGGCGGCCGATATTCAGCTCGGCAAGGTGCATCGTCATCGGCAGGGCCCCACGTCCTGAAAGCGCCCCAATGCGCCTCTGATTGCGTCAATCAATCGCCACGTTTGGTGGCGAGGTTGGAGCTTGCCGCGCCGGGCGGGCAATTTCAATGGGCACGGGTCCTTGCCTACGGAATGCACAGCACGGTATCGCTAATACTTACACCTCATCTGACGGATCGGTCTTCTTCATGGCTTCACCTACTCCCTTCGACCTCGGCCCGGCGCATATTGTTGGCATCGGCGGCATCGGCATGTCCGGCATCGCCGACGTGATGCTGACCATGGGCTACCAGGTACAGGGCTCGGATATTTCCGAGAGCGCCAATGTGCAGCGCCTGCAGGAGAAGGGCGCCAAGGTGTTCATCGGCCACAAGGGCGATAACGTGAAGGGCGCAGGGACCGTCATCATTTCCTCCGCCATCAAGAAGGACAATCCGGAAGTCCTGGCCGCCCGGGCTGCAGGCATCCCTGTGGTGCGCCGCGCCAATATGCTGGCCGAGATCACGCGGCTCAAATACACGGTCTGCGTGGCCGGTACGCATGGCAAGACAACGACGACCAGCATGGTGGCCTGCCTGCTCGACGGTTGCGGCATCGACCCAACGGTCATCAATGGCGGCATTATCCATGCCTATGGCTCGAATTATAAAGCCGGTGAGAGCGACTGGATGGTCGTCGAAAGCGACGAGAGCGATGGCACGTTCGCCAAGCTGCACCCGACCTGCGCCATCGTCACCAACATTGATCCGGAGCACATGGACCATTACGGCTCCATGGATAAGCTGCGTGAGGCGTTCGACACATTCGTCGAGAACCTGCCTTTTTATGGCTTTGCGGTGCTCTGCACCGACCATCCCGAAGTGCAGGACCTCGCCGCCCGCGTCACCGACCGTCGCCGCATCAGCTATGGCTTCAACCGCCAAGCCGATGTGCGCGCGATCAACCTCAACACCGATCTCGACGGCGCTCATTTCGATGTCGCCCTGCGCCGTCCCGGCTCGGCCACGCCACGCATCATCAAGAACCTGACCCTGCCCATGGCGGGCGAGCACAATGTGCAGAACTCGCTGGCCGCGATTACCGTGGCGCTGGAGCTGGGCGCGAGCGATGACCAGATCCGCACGTCCCTTGCGGCCTTTGGAGGGGTCAAGCGGCGCTTCACAACGGTCGGGGAATGGTCATCGAAGGGGCCGGGCGAGGCCACAGTGCGGATCATCGACGATTACGGCCACCACCCGGTCGAGATTGCCGCCGTGCTCAAGGCGGCCCGCGCGATGCTCGGTCAGGGCCAGCTGATCGCCGTCTGCCAGCCCCACCGCTACACGCGCCTGCGCGACCTGTTCGATGATTTCTCGCGCTGTTTCGATGCGGCCGACGAAGTCTATGTCGCGCCGGTCTATGAGGCGGGCGAAACGCCCATAGACGGCATCACGAGCGAGGCGCTGGTTGCCAGCATCAAGCGCCATGGCCACCGGGGCGCGCATGTCCTGGCCTCACTGGACGACCTGCCGGACATGGTTCGCAAGGTGGCCCAGCCCGGCGCAATGGTTGTCTGTCTCGGGGCAGGGGACATAACGAAATATGCTGGCGAGCTTGCTGCGAAACTGTAGCAGCCATAGCAGGTGACGCGACGCAAAGCGGCTTGATCGCTGTCAAAGACCTTTCCTCGCGCTGCGGAATGTCGCACGGTTGTCCCTGAGCGCCGCTCAGAGCGCACCGGGAGAGCAGTCTATGAGTAGCGACATTACCGAACCGACCTTGCCAGCGACGGAGGGCCAGATGGCCGAAATCGAGGATGCCCAGATGGGTTTTGTTCGAGGCGGCGAAGGTGGCGCAACCGGCAAGACGGGGCTCGCCTGGGCCTGGTTCGAATGGGCCCGCAATCCGTATTACATTCTCATCGTCATCTATATTTTCGCGCCTTACTTCGCGCGCGACATCATCGGCGGAAACCTGCTGGCCAGTGGCGCTCTGGACGGGATGGACCCGGCCAAGGCCAATGCGATTGCTGGTGCGCAGGGGCAGGCGACCGTGGCGGCTGTGACGAAATGGGCGGGCCTGATTGCCGCCCTGACGGCGCCTTTTCTCGGTGCGGCCTTCGACCGTGGCCTGAGACGAAAGCCGTTCATTTTCATGAACATGGCCGTTATCGCAGCCGCAAGCTTCATGCTCTGGTGGGCGATGCCCGGCGGTGCCGGTTTCTCGATCCCCATGATCATGGGCCTGCTGATCGTCGCCTATGTCTCCTACACCTATAGCGAAGTGGCGCATAATTCGATGCTGTCGGATGCGGCGCGTCCGGAAGCCCTGCCGGGCGTTTCCGGGCTCGGGCTGGCCTTGGGCAATGGCGCGGCGACCCTGATGTTCATCGCCATCGTGCTGCTGTTTGCCCTGCCGGACGTCATGCATTGGCCGCTCAAGCAGGCGGCGTTCGGGATTGATACGTCCAAGTTCGAACAGTTCCGGCTGGCCGGTCCGCTTTGCGCCGTCTGGATCGCGCTCATGATCTATCCCTTCTTCCGCTATTCCAAGGATACCGGCATCAAGGGCACGCCGATCATTCCGGCATTTCGCGACGGCGTGCGCGGCGTGATCCGTACGGTGAAGCGCGCCAGCGAACACCGCGAGGCCTTCAAGTTCCTGATTGCCCGCACGCTCTATGCCGATGGCATGGCGGCGCTGCTGGCCGTTGGCGCGGTCTATGTCAGCCTGTTCCTCGGCTGGGGCCTGATCGAGCTGACCGTCTATGCGATCTGGGCGTCCATGTGGGCCGTTGTCGGCGGCATTTTCGGCGGCTGGCTGGATCGGCGTATGGGGCCGAAGAATGCGCTGATTTTCGAACTGTCGGCGATTGTCGTGGTCATGTTCTACGGTCTATCCATCACCAAGGAGACGATCCTTTTCGGCCTGATCCCGAATGTGGAACTGTTTGACTGGCCCTATTTCGGAACGCTGTCTGACCTCGCCTATCTCTTGCAGGGCATGCTGATCGCGATCTTCGCCACGGCGAATATCTCGTCGAGCCGCTCCATGGTCGTGCATGTCGCGCCGGCCCATATGCGGGGCGAGTTCTTTGGCCTGTTCGCGATCGCCGGAACGATCACGGTCTGGATGGGGCCGCTGCTGATCGAGTATTTCACCAAATGGTCTCAGGACCAGCGCATCGGCATGTCAGCCATTGCGCTGCTGTTCTTCCTGGGCCTTGCGATGCTGACCACCATCAACGCAAAAGACAGGCCGGCCTCCTGACGGAGGCCGGCTGCCGGCGTTTCCTCTTTATCGGGTAGGATGCTGCGTCTTGTGCGCAGTCATTCACGACTTAGCTGGTCGGGCCGAACGGGTTGCTCGTACCGTTCTTGTCATGCGTGCGGTTGATCTCGTTCACGCGGCGTGGGCGCAGGTAGAACGTGTCAGATACGGTGCGTTCGGTCTGGAGCACGTAACCGAATGGGCTTTTGTAGTTGTAATAGACTTCCGCCATGATGACGGAGCCGGGGGAGGGGACAATGCCTGGCTCCACGGTGATGGTGGTGCCGGGGGCAAGGGCCGTGATATTGTAGGCATCCGACCAGGCAACCTTCGGATGGCCGTCGCCGCTATCGACAAGGCTGGTGATCCGGAGATTGGCACCGGCTGCATCATAGGGCTGCATCATCACTTTGGCCGCATCGAACATCTCATGCATGTCGGCATCGGTGACGGTCGACAGGCGGGCGGTGAGATCTCCGAGGCTGGCGCTGGTCGACGTGACACGGCGATCGATCCGCATCAGGAAGCTGAGCTCGATACAGCCGAAATAGACCAGGATCATGACAGGCGCGATCAGGGCGAATTCGACCGCCGAAACTCCCCGTTCATTATAGCAGAGACCCTTGATGCCGCGCCATTGGCTGCGACGTGTCAGGCGTGAAAGAAACGATCTGGCGGACATGGGCTAGTCTCCGAAAGGTTCGTTGCGGAACACGGCGTTTGCCTGCACCAGATGTTTCGAGCCGGCCATGTTGGCCAGCGGAATGCTCATCAGCGGTGTCATGAGGTTCCATTCATAGAAGATGCGTACGGCGACAATGTCGTTTGGACCACCTGGGTCATAGGCGAAGTTGCCATCGTCGAAATTGCCATCCGCATCGAGCGGCATGTCAATTTGGGCTGCTGAAAACCCGCTCAGGGCCTTCACGTCAATGTGCAGCTTGGCATCGCAATCGAGCATGCCCATGAATCGGTCACACACGGCTGTGCGGAAATTCTGTTCGTTGAACCCGCTTCCCTGAGCCTGGCCGGTACGGATCTGGCGGGAAGCCTCAGCAACGGCATGTTCCATGATTGTCGACACAATGAACAGAACGCAGATTTCCAGCAGGCCGAAAATGAGCAGGAAGAAGGGGGCCGCAATCATGGCGAATTCGACGGCCGCAGCGCCGCGACGATCATTCGCATAAGCCTGCCACGTCCGCATGATGCGGGGCGTGATAATACCCAGGCCGGTGTAGAACATGACGTCACCCCAATCAGACTAGTGTCTCAGGTATGCTGAATATCAGTTCTGAGTTTGTAGCGGGTTGAGCAAGTCCATGAAATTTTATCGAGTTCATCCGCAAGGGGACTCGAGTTGTGGTCATTCAGGGCGATGCCTAGTTGCCGTCATTCAGCATCTGCAGGTTCTGTTGCTGTCGGACAATCTGATCAAAGTACTCGTTTGAGTCGCCTGTGCTCATGACTGAGCGACATTCCGGGGCGCAGTCATAGGTGAAGCTCTCGCCAGACTTGTTGATGGTGACAAGGTTGGACGAATTGGCCGTCACAACGACGTCGGAGGACAGGATCTGGTTTCCGGCCGCATCGAAGATCATCAGGTTCGTCGTGCCGAAGGCCTTGCCGGTGATGAAGAGCAGGTGTTCGTTATGGACTGCGACGTCGGCCACGTTCTTGTTGCCGATAACAATGCTTGCCGCGGAGCCCGGGACGCGCACGGGAACAGTCTTGTTTGCTTCTACGGAGATGCTTTGTGCGGCGGCGGTGGCGGCGAACAGGGAGCCTGCCAATGCGATTGTGCTGTACTTGGCAAGGATGTTCATTGTCGGTGCTCCACCTTCGGCTTGAAAAAAACCTTTGTATGAAGAAGGTTGCTCTTTTCCTAATCGGGCAAAAAGTGACCTTATTCTATAGGAGAGATGATTCGCGGCGTTCGGACGCAAAGAAGGTAAACGAATCACTCATTTGCTTTCACGGATTATCTGGATTCCTTCATCTGATATTTGGAATAGTCCTGTAGTTTCAGCGTTGTTCCAGAAAGAAAAAAATGTCTGGAACTTTTTTATCGCATGATGGGAGTTTCCAATGTTTGCACGTTTTCTTAAAGACGAATCCGGCGCCACGGCTATCGAATACGGCCTGATCGCTGCTCTGATCGCAGTTGCTATCATCGGTGGTGTTACCGCCCTTGGTCAGAACGCCGCTACCGCGTTCGACACTGTTGCCACGGCAATGGAATAGTAGATGAATTCAGTCCTTCGGGATTGAACGTCACAGATAGGCCGCCGGGGCAACCTGGCGGCCTTTTCTTTTGGGCCAACCTTTCACGCGCGGCTCTGGCCGGTTTGCCCGGCTGAAGCGTAAAACTTCCTTTAGTCTTTCCGTTCACGGTGCCCACTCAATAATCGATTGGGGATCCTGCGCATGCTTCTGGACATTTTAGGCGGCATTTTTCTGACCCTTTGCGTCATCGCGGCGATGCTGGACGTCAACCGGCTGACCATCCCGAATTGGCTGAACCTCTCAATGGTGGTGCTGTTTATTCCGGCGGCGGCCGTTTCCGGCCTGCCACTGGAAATCATTGGCGGCCACGTTCTGGTTGCCGCGCTGGCCTTCCTGATTGCGTTCGGCCTGTTCGCCTTCAACATATTCGGGGGAGGGGACGCCAAGATGATCCCGGCTGTCATGCTCTGGCTCGGACCGCAGGCGAGTTTGTCATTTGTCATGGTCATGGCACTGGCAGGCGGTGCGTGTGCCTTGTTGATCCTGCTGGTGCGCGGGACTGTTCCGGCAGGCGCTGTGCCGGGAATAATCCGGGCTCCCTTCGAGGAAAAAGCTGGCGTGCCCTACGGCGTTGCGATCGCGGCAGGCGCCATCGTGTCGGCTTCGGCGTCTCCATTCCTTTCTCATTTATTAAACCAAGTGAGTGCATGGAGTTAACCAAGCCTTAGGCCCAATCATGGAATTGTCGTGCTTGGACGGGGGTTCCGCATAGTCGCAGTTCGCCTACCGGGTTCAGTCTTTACAGGGAGTGGCGCTGATGTCGCCCATGCGTCTCATTATTCTGGTTGGTGCCGCGATGGCAGCCATGGCGGCCGCTTTCCTGGTGCGCAACATGGCGAAACCGACAACGGTCACCGAGCTTGTTCCCGAGATCCAGACCCAGGTTAAGGAAGTTTCCGAGACGCAGGTCCTGATCGCACGGCGAAAGCTGGAGATCGGTGACCGGCTTGCGAGCAGCGACTTCGAATGGGCGCCCTGGCCGAAGGCGAATGTCGCCGAGGGCTACCTGACAGAAGCCAAGGATCCGGATGCCATTGAAAAGGTCTCCGGCGCCATCGTGCGCATACCCATCTTCGACCGCGAGCCGATAAATCCCGCAAAACTGGTCATGGCATCGGATTCAAGCATGATGGCGGCGATCCTGTCGCCGGGCATGCGGGCGATGTCAGTCGAGATCTCCACTGAGTCAGCGTCTGGCGGCTTTATCCTGCCGAATGACAAGGTCGATGTGATCCTCACCCACGAAATTCAGGTCCAGACGGACCAGATGATGACCGAGCGGCCATCGACGTCGACGATCATCAAGAATGTGCGCGTTCTCGCGATCGATCAGATGTTCAAGCCCGATGAAAATGGCGGTTCTTCGCAGATCGGGAATACAGCGACACTCGAACTCACCGAGAAGGAAGCCGAGCTGATCGCGCAGGCCCAGAGAATGGGAAGCCTGGCGCTGGCCCTTCGGCCCTGGTCTGACTCAGGTGACGACCAGAAACGGGATTCACGTACGGACATGCTGAATGGAGGCTCCGGCATGCAGGGCGGGATCACCATTTTCCGCAATGGCTCGGCGACCACGACGACAGGGCTTGGGGGAAGTTGAGAATGGTATTTCAGTCTCCGATCAAGACGGGCCTTCTATTGGCCGTCGCGGTTCTCGGGCCGTGTTTCGCGCATGCGACGCCCAATGACATGGGAACGGTCATCACCGCGCCCGGGCAATCCAACGTGTCGCAGCAGGTAACACTCGGGCTCAACAAGTCTCTCATCATCGATCTCGAATATCCAGCCGCGGATGTCGTCATCACGAACCCGGCAATCGCTGATGCTGTCGTGCAGACGTCCAAGCGGATCATCTTTCGCGGTGTGAAGTACGGCCAGACAAATGCCTTCGTCTTCGATCGTGACGGAAACCAGCTGCTGAACCTTGAAATCAATGTCGAAACCGACATGACCAGCCTTCATCAACTGATTGAGCGTCATATTCCCGACGCGCGGGTGAATGTTGAGGGTGTGAACGGCAACGTGCTGATCACTGGCATGGTCGACGACATGCAGCAGAGCGACCAGGTTGAGCGTCTCGTCTCGGCCTTCATTGGTGCGGACGACAAGACCCAGATCGTCAACATGGTCGAGATTGCGGCCAAGGATCAGGTCATGCTGGAAGTGCGCATCGTCGAGATGCAGCGCTCGGCCATCAAGCAGCTCGGCATCAACCTTTCCGGTACACCTGCCTTTGGCGACATGGCCAAGCTGGTCGAGAAGCAATTGTTTACCGACACCAATGGTGACGGCATTCCTGAGGACACCGGCACAACTGGCCTGACGCCTGGCCTGCCGCAGACTTTTTCCGGCTCGGTCAGCGCAAGCAACAGCTTCCCGATCCAGGGCAGGGCGCTCGGTGGACTGGGCGGCAGCCTGACCTATTCAAACTATGTCGGCTCGGACCTCCAGTCGAGCATAGGCGTTTCGATTGATGCCCTGGAGCGTATCGGGATCGTCAAGACACTTGCCGAACCCAATATTGTTGCGATGTCAGGCGAGAGCGCCAAGTTCCTCGCTGGCGGCGAGTTCCCTGTGCCGGTCGGCCAGGACAAGAACGGCAATGTCACGATCGATTTCAAGCCTTATGGTGTGGGCCTTGGCTTCACGCCGGTCGTGCTGTCAGAGGGCAGAATATCGCTCAAGGTTTCGACGGAAGTGTCGGAACTCACGTCTCAGGGCGCCTACCAGGGCGACACCCAGTCGGTGATCGATTCCAATGGTAACATCACGCAGGTCACCGGGATCACCATTCCGGCCCTGTCCGTTCGCCGCGCCGAATCCGTGATCGAACTGCCGTCCGGCGGGTCGATGATGATGGCGGGCCTGATTCAGTCCAAGACACGCCAGACGCTGGACCAGATCCCCGGCCTGAAGAAGCTGCCCATCCTCGGCGCACTCTTCCAGTCGCGTGACTTCCTGCAGGATGAGTCCGAACTGGTCGTGATCGTCACGCCATACCTGGTCGATCCGACACAGAAGGACCAGCTGCGCACACCGGCAGACGGCTATGCCAATGCGTCTGACGCGAAGACAATCTTCTTCGGCAAACTGAACGAGCAATACGGCAAGGACGGTGCGCCTGTGGACGCAGAAAACTACCGTTCGCCCGTTGGATTTATTGAAGAGTAAGGGATATCCGAATGAACCCGAAGCTTAAGACAGCCAATACGCTGATCGCCGCCAGCCTCTGCCTGGCTGGCCTGACGGCCTGCGCGAGCCACGCGCCGACGGCTGTACCTGAATCCTACCTTCAGGGCACTGCGCTTGATCGCAATGCCATCAGCGTCACCAAACGCACCGAATTCCTGGAAATCAACATCGACCCGATGACCAGCGAGCTCAGCCTGAAGGACAAGGCGCGCATCGAGGATTTCGTGCGCACCTATCGCACCAAGGGGCATGGGCCGCTGATCGTCTCGCTGCCTGAAACGAGCAACAACTCGCAGCTGGCTGTCGAGGCCATCGTGACCGCGCGCGAGATAGCGTGGCAGAATGGTGTCGAGTATGACGAGATCGCAGGCAGCAGTCATGGCGCCAACTCTGATGCGTCCGAACCGATGATCATGGCTTTCCAGGTGTATGACGCGATCAAGCCCGACTGTAAGTCGATGGCGGAATATGATGTGGCCGATATCACGTCGAACAATGAAATGCCGAGCCTTGGTTGTTCGGTCCGCACCAATCAGGCGGCGATGATCGCCGATGCGGCCGACCTCCTCGGACAACGTGAACTTGGGCAGGGCGACTCGCTGCGCCGGAAGGTCATTCTCGAAAAATTCCGCAATGGCGATTCAACCGCTTCGGCCCGCTCAGCGGCTGAATCAGGCGCCGTTTCCAGTGCGGTCAACTAGACGCGACGTGTCGGATAGAAGGACGAAAGTATAATGTCGAAAGAGAAAGCGCTCTTTGAAGACGAATTCGACGCAGACTTCGACGATGTCTTCGCTGAAGAACAGGGAATCGATGCCCTGGATGTTCCCGCCAATGATGCGTTCGACAGCTTCATGAGCAGCGATGACCTTCTCGCGACGCCCGAGCACAAGCCGGTCCTGACGGACCAGCCGATCTTCACGATGCCAGACTTCAATGGCGGCGACGCGCCTCTGCCGGCGATTTCCATCAAGGTTTTCTATGAGCGCGAGGAAACGCGCATGATGATGGATGTGTGCGCCCGCGACCGTCGCATGGGCCGCGCCACACTTGAAGCCATTCCCGGCGGCATTCCGGCGGCCATCGCCTACATGCAGCAGAATCCGACGCCAAACCTGCTGATGATCGAGTCCTCGGCGAACGCGCAGCAGATCCTTGGTGAAATTGATTCACTGGCCGAGCATTGTGACGAGAATGTCCAGGTCATGGTCGTTGGCGTGGTCAACGATATCAAGCTCTATCGCCAGCTCGTGGCGCGCGGTGTCAGCGAATACCTGGTGCCGCCATTCGAGCCGATCCAGATCATCCGGTCCATTTCCAGCCTCTTCGTCGATCCTGACCGGCCGTTTGTCGGCAAGCAGATTTCCGTGATCGGTGCAAAGGGCGGGGTAGGGTCCTCCACCATCGCGCACAATCTTGCCTGGGCGCTGGCCGAGAACACGCTCGTCAACACGACGCTTGTGGACCTCGATCTGTCCTTCGGCACTACGGCGCTCGACTTCAATCAGGAAACGCCGCAAACCATTGCCGATGCGCTACTCGCGCCGGAACGCGCGGATGATGCGGTTATCGAGCGGCTGCTCACAAAGGCGACCGACAGGCTGTCGCTGTTTACGGCGCCGGCCTCGATCAACCAGATCATGGACATCCCGGACGAGGCCTTCACGACCGTGATTGAAAGCGTGCGCCGGAACGTGCCCTATATGGTGCTCGATCTGCCGCACACATGGAGTCGCTGGGTGCAGCGCACCCTGGTCGCGTCGGATGAAGTCATCATCGTCTGCCAGCCGGACCTTGCCTCGCTTCGCAACGGCAAGAACTTCATCGACCAGCTGAAGGGCCAGCGCCCGAATGACAATCCGCCACGGCTGGTGATCAACATGAGCGGCGTTCCGAAGCGTCCGGAAATTCCAATCAAGGATTTTGCGGCAGCCATCGGCGTCGAGCCGGAGATCATCCTGCCTTTCGAACCGGAACTGTTCGGAACGGCCGCCAATAATGGCCAGATGATTTCGGAAACCGATGCCGCGTCACGCTCGTCCATGGCGATCGACCATCTGGCGACGGTTCTAACCGGCCGGGTTGTCGCAAAGCCAACCAAGTCTTTCCTTAACAAACTCCTCGGCAAGTAACCTCAATTGAAAGGGGCCCTTAGATGGCCTTCGGCAAGCGTTCCGGATCACCAGAAGCAGCAGCACCAGCGGCGCCCAGACCGGCGGCGCCCGTGGCGCAGCCGCGTCCACAGGTGTCCAAGCCGAAAGCGCCAGACCCCGTCCATGTAAAAGGGGCGCCCAAGCTGCCGGCAGCCACGCCCGTCAAGGTCAAGAAGCCGGAGATCAAGCCGGAGCCGGTGCGCAAGGTCAACCAGCAGTCCGAGCAATATTACGCAACAAAGACAACGGTCTTCAACGCACTCATCGACACAATCGACCTGTCGCAACTGGCTCAGCTTGATGCCGAAAGCGCGCGCGAAGAGATCCGCGATATCGTGGTCGAGATCATCAGCATCAAGAATGTACTGATGTCGATTTCCGAGCAGGAACAGCTGCTCGACGACATTTGTAACGACGTGCTGGGCTATGGCCCGCTTGAGCCACTGCTGGCGCGCGACGACATTGCCGACATCATGGTCAACGGTGCCGATACGACCTATATCGAGGTCAACGGCAAGATCGAGCGCACCAATATCCGCTTCCGTGACAATGCCCAGCTGATGAACATCTGCCAGCGCATCGTGAGCCAGGTTGGCCGCCGCGTGGATGAAAGCTCGCCGATCTGTGACGCGCGCCTTCTGGACGGCTCGCGTGTGAACGTCATCGCGCCGCCGCTGGCAATCGATGGCCCTACGCTCACCATTCGTAAGTTCAAGAAGGACAAGCTGCAGCTGCAGGACCTCGTGAACTTCGGATCGATCAGCGAGGCTGGTGCCGAGGTGCTGCGCATTATCGGCCACTCGCGCTGTAACGTCCTCATCTCCGGTGGTACGGGCTCGGGCAAGACAACACTGCTCAACTGTCTCACCGCCTTCATCGAGCCGGGTGAGCGCGTCATCACCTGCGAAGACTCCGCAGAACTCCAGCTGCAGCAGCCGCATGTCGTGCGTCTCGAAACGCGCCCGCCGAACATCGAGGGCTCCGGCGAGATCACTATGCGCGAGCTGGTCAAGAACTGCCTGCGTATGCGCCCTGAACGCATTATCGTCGGCGAGGTTCGTGGACCGGAAGCGTTTGACCTCCTGCAGGCCATGAACACGGGCCACGATGGCTCGATGGGCACGCTGCACGCCAACAGCCCGCGCGAAGCCCTCAGCCGTGTGGAATCCATGATCACGATGGGTGGTTTCTCGCTGCCCGCCAGGACGATCCGTGAGATGATCGTCGGATCGATTGATATCGTCGTCCAGGCCTCGCGCCTTCGCGACGGTTCGCGCCGCATCATGTGCATCACCGAAGTGATGGGCATGGAAGGCGACACGATCGTCCTTCAGGACGTGCTCAAGTTCGAGATGGATGGCGAGGACGAGAACGGCAAGATCATCGGCGCCCACCGCGGCACGGGTGTCGGCCGTCCGCGCTTCTGGGAGCGGGCGTCCTATTACAATCTTGAGCGTGAACTCGCTGCGGCGCTTGACGCGCTGGGGAGCTGATCAATGGATAATACCCTGATGGTCTACGCCGTCGCTGGCCTCGCCTTCGTGGCGCTGGCCGGTATCGGACTCGCGTTCACCAGCGGGGAAGGGGATGCGGCCAAGAAGCGTGCCAGGGCTATCGGCGCGGGCGCGTCGACTGGCAAGGTTCGCGGCAAGGTTCAGGATGAGAATACCAAGCGCCGTGCCAAGACGGAGGCAATGCTCGATAACCTGCGCAAGCAGGACAAGGAGCGCCGCAGGTCCATCGCCCCGCGCGACGTTGCCTCGAAGATCGCCCAGGCAGGTCTTGAGCTGCCTGTAACGGCCTTCTGGATCGGCTCATTGGTGCTCGGTGTCGTGTGCGCGTTCCTCATCTACATGTCCGGTGCGGATGGCCTTGTCATTTCCGGCATATCCTTCAAGAGCAAACCGGTCCTGATTGCAGGCGCGTTTCTCGCAGGTGCGCTTGGCCTGCCACGGTTCATTCTCGGTTTCCTGACCAAGGGCCGCTACAAGAAGATGATCAACCAGTTCGCCGATGCGCTCGACATCATCGTGCGTGGTGTGAGGTCCGGCCTGCCGCTGAATGAATGTATCCGCATCATCGCCAAGGAAAGCCCCGAGCCGCTTCGTAAGGAGTTCATTTCGCTGGCCGATAACCTGGCCATGGGCGCTGGCCTCGAGCGGTCGCTGAACAGTTTTTACAAGCGCGTGCCGCTGCAGGAAGTGAACTTCTTCGTGATCGTGCTTCTGATCCAGGGCAAGGCGGGTGGTAACCTGTCCGAGGCTTTGGGCAACCTGTCGACCGTCATCCGCGCACGCAAGATGATGCGGGAAAAGGTCAAGGCCCTGTCATCCGAAGCCAAGGCCTCGGCCATGATCATTGGCTCCCTTCCGTTCGCCGTGGGCGTCATGGTTTTCCTGACGACGCCTGAATACATCATGCAACTCTTCATTACTGAGACGGGTCATGTCGTCCTGGCTATGGCCGCGACGATGATGGGCATGGGCATCATGGTAATGAAAAAGATGATCAACTTTGACATGTAGGGTGGCAGGCGATGTATGATTTCCTTGTAAGCTTCACCCACCCCGATACGCTGGCGGCCTATCTCGTGGCGGCGGCTGTGTTTGCGACATTCGTTACGGTCTTCCTGCCTTATCTGAAGGGCGACAAGCTGGAGACACGCCTCAAGGCCGTGTCGAACCAGCGTGAGAAGCTGCGCAAGCAGAGCCGTGCCGCGCTCGAGACCAAGGGCCTGCGCCGCGAGGACAAGAGCATGATGGGCGCGGTGGCCTCCAAGCTGAACCTGGCCAAGGCGCTTGAAGATCCGAACGTGGTCAAGTTGATGAACCAGGCCGGCCTGCGCGGTCCCGGCCCGATCTCGGCCTTCTATTTTGCCCGTATGGCACTGCCCTTTGCCGGCCTCCTGCTCACCTTCTTCTATATCTTCTTCGTCAATGACTTAGGCCTGAACCCGACCATGAAATATGGCTCGCTGGCTTTCGGCATGGCGGCCGGCTTCTATGCGCCGAACATCTACGTCAAGAACCTTGCCGCCAAGCGTCAGAAGTCGATCATGCTCGGCTTTCCGGACTCGCTCGACATGCTGCTCATCTGCGTCGAGGCCGGCATGTCGATCGAGCTGGGCTTCAACAAGGTCAGCCAGGAGATCGGCTCTGCCTCGCCGGAACTGGCCGAGGAATTCGGCCTCACCGTGGCGGAACTGTCCTACCTGCCGGACCGGCGCCAGGCTTATGACAACCTCGCTGCACGCACTGGCCACGAAGGCGTCAAGGCGGTCTGCATGGCGCTGTCACAGGCGGAGCGCTACGGTACGCCGCTCGGCGATGCGCTGCGTGTCATGGCCAAGGAAAACCGCGAGATGCGCATGTCTGCCGCCGAGAAGAAGGCCGCTGCGCTCCCTGCCAAGCTGACAGTGCCGATGATCCTGTTCTTCCTGCCCGTTCTCTTCCTGGTCGTGCTGGGCCCGGCTTACATCAAGTACCAGCAGATGCAGGAAAAGAATTCCGCCGCGCCCGCTCTGACAACCTCGCAGATCGAACGGTCCTGGCAGGACGTCTGATACGTCCGTTTGAAATACGGATTACCTGATGCCCGTCTGCTGCCTGCAGGCGGGCATTTTCCATTCAAGGGCTGAGGAACCTAGTTCCGGCGCAGGCGAAGGCCGGTATCGCTGCTGTCCGGCATCGCGGCCGGTGTGTCTGTGACCGGTGTTGAGGTCGCCGCTTGTGGACGCTCTGAATCCGGACCGGCTGTGCGCGGTGCCGTTGGGGCAGGAGGCAGCTTGCCCAGTTCGGCATGTTCCGCGAGCGCTTCCCATGTGCGGGTCGGCTGTACCATTTCACGTAGGAGCTCTGCGTTCTGCTCGACGATGCGTGCCGGTGCGTTGCCGCCGCTGGCTTCTTTCATTTCATCATACTTGCCTTGCAGGCCGAGCACGAGCGCAAGGTTTTCCTTCACGCGCGTATTGGTGTCCGGCTGGGCATCGGCAAGCCGCAGCTTGGCCTCGGCACCGGCAAGGTCGCCGGCCAGCGCCAGCGACAGGCCGTAATTGGCGAGGGTCGACGTCCGGTTCGGCTCGATCGTGAGGGCGCGTTCATAGGATGACTGGGCATCGGCGTGCCGGTCGATCTGGTCGAACGCTGTGCCCAGCGCGGCCCAGGCTTCGGCCCGTTCCGGCTCCAGCGTGGCAGCCTGGCTGTAGGCCCGGATCGCGGCGGCAAAGTCCTGCTTGGTCGAGAGGGCGCGGCCGAGCACCATCAGGAGTTCGGCGCTGTCGGGATGGATGACCAGCTCCTGCGAGAGGACATCTATGGCGCGGTCGTCGCTACCGATATCGCGCAGGGCCTTGGCAAAGGTGATGGCGGTTTCGAGGTTTTCCGGGTCCTTGGTATGCTCCTTGGACCAGAAGTTTGCCTTGGTCAGCGGATCGGCGCGATTGGCGGCAGCGACCTCTTCCGGCCCGGCCGGCTTCATCGCTTCTTCCATGGCCTTTTCTAGCTTCTCATTGGCAGCCTTTTCCTCTTTCGACGCCGTGCTTGCGCAGCCCGTTGTCGTCGCAGCCAGGACAAGCGCGAGGACAGCCAGTGACGTTTTGACTCTGGACATGGGAAGGCTCCAAGTATGTATCAGGTGCATGTGAGGCCGAGTCTGGCCTGCCGAGGTCAAGGTTCAGTTAACAAAACCGGCCACCTGATTAACAAATCGCCCGGAGAGGCACGTAAATGCATAAGAGTTTCACCGCCGAGGGGGCCAAAGCGGCTGCCATCTACCTGTTCACCCCAGCCGGCTTCGACAGCCTGAAGGATGATCCTTTCCCCGGCGCACGTGCGCTGGCCAAGGGGCAGGGGTTTACCGGCGCGGCGGGGCAGGTCGTTTACCAGGCGGGCGAAGACGGCAAGCTGAGCCATGTGCTGGCAGGCATTGGCAAGGGGCAGGACGCGCTGGCCGTCGCCGCCATCGCAGCGAAACTTCCCGAAGGCGCCTATGCGATTGCCAGCGATGGCGGGATGGCGTTTGCCCATATCGCAGCAGGCTGGGCCGATGGCGCCTACCGCTTTGAACGCTACCTGAAGGACAAGGCCAAGCCACCGCTTCTTGTCATGCCTGCGAGCGCTGATGCTGACGCCCTTTCGCGTGAGGCTGATGCCTGCGCGCTGCTGCGTGATCTCGTGAACACCCCCGCCGCCGACATGGGCCCGCAGGATGTCGAAGCGGCCATTGCCGACATCGCCGACCGCTTCGGCGCGACCCTGACGACCATCGTGGGCGATGACCTGCTGGAAGAGAACTACCCGCTGGTGCACGCTGTGGGCCGGGCCGCTGTCTACGCGCCGCGCTTCATGGAGCTGGAATGGGGCGACCCGTCACATCCGAGTCTGGCGCTCGTCGGCAAGGGCGTGACGTTTGACTCCGGCGGCCTCGATATCAAACCGGGCAGCGGCATGCGGATCATGAAGAAGGATATGGGCGGGGCTGCGCATGTCATTGCGCTCTCCCAGCTGATCATGAGCGCAAAACTGCCGGTGCACCTGAAACTCTATGTCCCATCGGTCGAGAATGCGGTGGCCGGGGATGCCTTCCGGCCGGGCGATATCCTTGCCAGCCGCAAGGGCCTGACGGTGGAGATCGACAATACCGACGCGGAGGGACGCCTGATCCTCGCCGACGCGCTGGCACGGGCCTGTGAGTTCGAGCCGGAAGTGCTGATCGATTTCGCGACGCTGACAGGTGCGGCGCGAGTGGCGCTGGGCGCAGACCTCGCGCCCTTCTATACAGACGATGAAGCCATGGCAGGCGCCATTCAGGCCGGTTCTGCCATGTCTGGCGATCCTGTCTGGCGGATGCCGCTTTGGGACCCCTACCTGTCAGACCTGAAAAGCCCGATCGCCGATCTCGTCAATTCCGGGGGCCGCTTTGCAGGCTCGATCACCGCTGCGCTGTTCCTGAAACAGTTCGTCGAGGCGAAAAGCTGGACGCACCTCGACGTCTGGGCCTGGCGGCTTGGCAAGTATGGACGGCCCGAAGGCGCAGCCGCATGCGGCCTGCGCGCTGTGTGGCAGATGCTGCAGGATCGCTATTCGGCCTGAGACGGCACCATGCGGACTTCCGAGAGGCGGATCGCCTCGCGGATGCGGCCGCGCAGGACCAGCGTGTCGATATTGTCCGGTTCGGCGGTCATGGCGGCCTTCACGTCGGCGAGGGCCGGTTCGAGGTCGTTCATGTTGAGCCTGGCTTCGGCACGCAGCTGGTGAGCCGCAGCGAGGCCGGGGGAAGCTGAGAGGGCCTTGTCGAGGTCCTTGATGGCTTCAGGCCATTTTCCGAGCAGGATCTGCGCACTGGCCCGGTCGACGAGGAGATTGGCGTCGTCGGGCATGATTTTCAGGGCATTGGTGAGTGTCACGACAGCCGCTTCCGGGGCACCGGCGACGAGCCAGGCATTGCCGGCCTGCGTCAGGTAAAGCGCGCGCTGTTCCATCGAGCCGCCATCGGTGGCATTGGCCAGTTCTTCAAGCCTTGCTGCACCTTCAGCCTCCTGGCCGAGGGCAATCAGGGCAAGGGCAACGCACTGGCGGGCACCGGGCCGATTGCCTTCGAAACTCCAGGCGAGGGCGTCTTCGTAGGCCTCTTCGGCATCTACATCGATACGGGCGATGCAGGCGTCGAGACGGGTGGCTTCGCGTTGGGCAAAATCAGTGCTGACGTTCTGCAGCATGGCGATTGAGATCGCCGCGGCGGCAAGGATAGACATGGATAAGTAGCTCCGGGACCTGTAGTGGTGTCTATAGTCATGACTGGGAGGCCGAGCGCAAATGACAGTTCCGCCATCACTGCTTTTTGTCTTTGGACTGGGTTATTCGGCCCGGGCACTGGGCGAGCGCCTTGTGGCGCGCGGCTGGGACGTCACCGGGACTTCCCGGACCGTTCATGGACCGTTGGAGGGAGGCGTTGAGGTCGTTCAGTGGGACGGCAAGGGGCCAATTGTGCCGCCCGAGGGGGCGCACTGGCTGGTCACGCTGCCCCCGGATGCGGACGGCTGCCCGGCGGCCCGCGTCGCAGGCCATCTCGCCGCAAAGGCGGCTTCGGTGACCTACCTTTCGACAACGGGTGTCTATGGCGACCTTGGTGGCGGCTGGGCGATGGAATGGAGCGCGGTCAATCCGGGCTCGCAAAGGTCGAAGCAGCGGGTGCTGGCGGAGACGCAGTGGCGCGAGGCGACAGATGGCGCGGTGCGCATTGTGCGACTGCCGGGAATCTATGGGCCCGGCCGGTCACCGTTCGAGAAGTTGCGGGACGGCACGGCGACGCGGGTGGTGAAGCCGGGGCAGGTGTTCAGCCGGGTGCATGTCGATGACATTGCGAGCGGGCTGGAAGCGCTGATGCTGAAGCCGGAGCTGACGGGCGTGTTTCACCTGTGCGACGATCTCGCGGCGCCGCCGCAGGATGTGACCGGTTTTGCAGCTGGCCTGCTGGGCGTGGAACCGCCGCCCGAAACGCCGCTCGATGAGACCGATATGAGCGCGATGGCGCGCAGCTTCTATGCCGAGTGCAAACGGGTGTCGAACGCAAGGGCCAAGGCGGCGCTGGGCTGGCGGCCGATCTATCCGTCGTACCGGGAGGGACTGACCGCCGTTCTGGCGGTGGAGGCTGCTGGTAGCTGACCGATCACGAGGCGATGGGGATGGCATCGATGTTCATGGCGGTGGCCTCAGCGGCGGCATAGGCTTCCTGCGGGCGCTGGTCATACAAGCAGACCGTTCCCTTGCCGGACCGCTTGGCCATGTAGAGCGCTTCATCGGCCCGCGGGACAATTCCCTGAATGTCGACGGGCGTGTCGACAAAGGCGATGCCGATACTGACGCCGACACGCATCTCGCATGACAGGACCTTGATCGGCTTGCTGACGTGCGCGATGCATCGTTCTGCAAAATCCCTCATCTCGGAGCGGCTGCCGGATTTCGTGTAGAGGATGATGAATTCGTCGCCGCCCGTGCGGTAGGGCCGCGCGAAACTGTGGCTGATCTGTTTCAGGCGTTCGGCAACGATTTCGAGCACAAGGTCGCCGGCCGCGTGGCCATGCGTATCATTGATGCCCTTGAAGCCATCAAGATCAAGCGCCAGCACACCCGTGCAGGGCAAGTCGAACCGCCTGCCAAACTGCTGCAAGGTCGTATCGAGATGGCGCCGGTTGGGCAGGCCTGTCAGCGGATCGGTCATCGCACCCGTTTCAGCCTCGCGGACGCGCTTGCCGACCGCCCAGTTGAACTGCATCAGCGTGAGTGAGAGCCCGAGCGGCACGATATAGTGATTGATCTCATTGTAGGGCGTCAGGTCGAAAATGCGCAGGTAGAGCCAAACCGTCGCCAGGATGGAGGGTGACCAGGCGAGGAGGATCGCCCCGGCACCTTGCACCTTGCGGCGATGCAGCGCCCAGACGCCAACCAGGATGATGAGCGGCCCGACGCCCGAGCTGGCTATGTAGGCGAGGCGCGCAATGTTCGCCGGCAGGAACGCGTTGAAGCTGCAAAACAGCGAGAGGGCCGCGACGACACGGATGATGTTGAAGAGACCGGGCCAGCGCGTGCGGATATCGAGGAAGGCTGCGATGAAAAGGGCGCCGGACGCGGTCAGCACGCCCTGGAGCGCATAGACCAGTGGCAGGGTGCTGAAATCCGTTCCTGACCAGAACAAGGTCTTGGCAACGCCCGACGAGAAAAGCACGTAGAGGGCAGAGGCGGCGCAGAAGCAGAAGTAGAGCCCGTAGGCCGTCTCGCGTGAATGGCGGGCGAGGGAGAAGGCATAGAATGTGAACGAACACATGATGCCGATCAGGAGCATATAGATCGCGGTGGACCCATGCGACCAGAGTTCGTAGTCGGCATTGGTGTGCAGCCAGAGCGGCAATATGAGGACCGTGTCGCTGTGGACGCGCAGGTAGAGCGTGTTGGTCTCGTGCGGCGGAACGCTGAGCGCAAAGGCAGGGAAGGGCGCAGGCACGCCGATTCCGGAAATGTCGACCCCGCCGCCTGCCTGGCCCCGGCTGACCCGGCCATCCGGCGAGACGAGAAAGGCTTCCATGCTCTGCAAGTAGGGATACCGCACGACCAGGTTATTATGGGCTTCCGTATCGGCAGAATTCACCAGCTCTGTCTTGAGCCAGACGTCACCACCCGTGCGGGCACCATGAAAGACGGGGTCGCCGCCCTGCCTGAATATGACAGGACTGTCCGGCGCCATGATGTCGGCCAGCGTGGCCTCCGGGTCGACGCCCTGGGCGTAGCTCATATGACTGCCGATATTCATTCGGCCGTCGAGGCTGTCGAGGGAAATGGGCTGTGCGTGAGCGGAGCAAGCCAGCACGGCGCCCATGACGAAAAGGGTGAGTGCCTGACGGGCGCCGGGTATGAATGAAAAAGAGAGCATGTTCCCACCTGTACGATTTCTCGTCACGGAAGAATTCTATACTACCTATATGGGTATATATTTGCCGTCAGTGGACGGATTCACCGACCGCGATGCATGTTTTGTTAACGCTGTCCGAAGCCGCCGTCCCGTGAGCATACGATGCGCGGATCAGGCGTTGACGACGATCGGGCGAAAGCCCGGCTGGCCGACCGGCGCCTGGCGCTGGTCGAACAGGCGCACGACGCCCTTGCCATCGCGCTTGGCTGCATAGAGGGCCGCATCGGCGCGGGAAATGCTTTCCCTGAAATCCACCTGATCGTCGATAAAGGCGACGCCGACACTTGCGCCGACTCTCAGCAGTGTGCCGCGGAAGGCGATGGGGCGGTTGATGACCGTGATGCACTGGTTTCCGAACTCTTGAATTTCCAGGCGTGCATCCTTGTTGGAATAGACGATCAGGAATTCGTCGCCACCGGTACGGAAGGGCTTGGCGCGTCCCGCACCCACATTTTTCAGGCGGCTGGCGATGACCTGCAGGACCATGTCGCCAGCCTCGTGGCCATGCGTGTCATTGATGGCCTTGAAGCCGTCAAGGTCGATGGCGAGCACGGCCGTGCAGGCTGGCGTGTTGCTGCGGGTGAGGGCTGCCAGCGTCCTGTCGAGGTCGCGGCGGTTGGAGAGGCCGGTGAGCGGATCGGTTGCGGCACTGGCTTCGGCATCCTTGACGCGGTTGCTGATCGCCCAGCTGAACTGGAACACGGTGAAGCAGAGACCCAGCGGCACGACGTAGTGGTTGATCTCGAAATAGGGCGTGATCTCGAAGAGACGGAGATAGAGCCAGACCGTGGCCGTGATCAGCGGGGCCCAGCCAATCAGGACGGCGCCGGCGCCCGGGACACCGCGGCGGTGCAGGATCCATACGCCAATCAGGACAACGATGGGTCCTACGCCTGAGCAGATCATGTAAACAGCGCGCGAGAGGTGGCCCGGGAAGAAGCCGCCGATGCTGCTGAGCACGCACAGCGCAACGAGCCCGTTTATCAAGACGAAGAAGGCGGGCCAGATGCGGCGAATGTCGAGGAAATTGCAGATGAAGACGGCGCCGAATGCCGTGACGGCGCCCTGAAGGATATAGACAAGCGTTAGCGTGCTGACATTCGATTGTGGCCAGAACAGCGATTTGCCCATGCCGGTCGAGAAGATCACATAGGTGATGGCTGTGACGCAGAACCAGAAATAGAGACGATAGGCCAGCGTGTCTGACTTGCGGGCGATCGACCAGGCATAGGCCGTGAATGTGCAGGCGATGCCCATGAGAAGGGCGAGGATCGCCACATTGCCCTGAAACCAGGCCTGGTAGTCGGCGCTGGTGTGAAACCATACCGGCATGACCACCATCGGGCCGCCGCTCGCGCGGACATAGACTGTGCGGGTCTCGCCGGCGGGGACATCAATCTCGAAAGACGGGAACGGGGCTGGCAGGGCGATGCCCGAGCGGGCAACGCTGGCGCCGGCTGTGCCAGATAGCATCTTTCCGTCTGCATCGAGAAGATAGACATCGACGCGCTGGAGATAGGGAAAGCGGACGACAAGATCGCCGTGAAGATCTGCCGCCGTGGAATTGCTCAGCTGCGTCCGCATCCAGACATCGCCGTTGCGGCTGCTCGCCTGAACGGTATCCTTGGTGTTTGCCACAAAGACAATGCCGCTGTCCGGTTTGAGAATATCCGCAATCGTCGTGGCGGCGGGAACGTCCTCGGCGAACGCGGCATGACTGCTGACATTGAGGCGACCGTCCAGGTTGCCCACGTCAATGGCCTGCGCATCGGACGGGAAGCTCAACGAGACCCAGACCACGATGAGAAGGCTTACAAACCGGCCCGCAAAATTCAGAAAGTCGCTTCGCAAGGTATGTCCGTCCCAAATTTCAAATTGCTTCTGGGACTTATGACAAAGAAAGAGATATTTATGCTTAGCGCGGGCCTTCGGAATTGCGGCGTTGCGTACACAGATTGTTAAGGGTGGTCTTGTGTCGCCCTGTCAGCGGGGTGAACGGCTGCCGCCGGGACCACCGCCGCTCGGGCCGCCCATGCCCGTGTCGCCGCGTGGCATCATGCTGCCAGACTGCGGGCGGGCAGGCGCATCCATCAGGAGTTCGGCCCGCGTGAGGCGGCGATCATGGTTCCTGTCGAGCGCGGCGAACTCGCTGATCAGGCGGGCGCGGAATTCACTTTCGCTGATCTGCCCGTCGAAATTGCTGTCAAAGGCGATATTGTTTGGCAGGGCGTCGGCGTCTCCCAGTGCGTGGACGGACCACTCGGCGAGCCCGAGGGCCGACAGGCCGGAATGGCCGGACAGTCCAAAGCCCGTCCAGTCATTGAGGATTCCCTTGTTGAGTTCGGCCTCGTCGATGACGTGGTCCTGATTCAGGTCCATTCCTGCAAACAGCAGCCCGATGGGTCGGGCCACCTTGCCGCCAAGGGCCTGGTCGGCCTCGCGCTGCCTATCGCTGCCACCCTGTTGCGGCGGCTGGCGACCTGACGCGCAGGCCGTGGCAAGAAGAAGAGCAGCAAGGCCGATGCCTGCGCCCGCGCGATAGGAGGGAGTGATTTTCATTATGGAGAGCCCCTTCAAGCCTGAAACATGTCAGGCTTCAACGTGCGTGGGTGCCCCCGTCCGTCGCGCGCTTACGCATTTGTAATCGTCGGGATGGAATCGCCTTGCAACGGAGGGGTGCGCGGCGGCGAACCAATTCTCCCCAAGGGTGATTTGTTAACAGGAGGGGTTTTTGGCCGAATGCCTGGCGCAATGCGAATGGCACGCGCGATGGCTCGCTTCTCTAGGCGAGGGTGCGGGCGATCTCGGTGCAGGTGTCGAGCAGGCGGGCAATGTCCTGTTCGCGGCTGAGGCGGTGGTCGCCATCCTTGATGAGGGTGATGGTCAGGTCGCTGGCCGTCATGGTGTCGACGAGGCGGGCGGCGTGCGTCCATGGCACGTCGGCGTCTTCCATGCCCTGAAGGATGCGGACGGGGCCGTCAAAGGCGATGGGCTTGTCGAGGATCTGCCACTGGCGGCCATCCTCGATCAGCGCGCGGGTGATGATATAGGGTTCGTCATAGTCTGACGGGCGCAGGGTCTGGCCGGTCTCCATGATCTCGGCCTGCGCCTCGGGGGAGAATTCGGGCCACATCAGCTTTTCGGTAAAGTCCGGCGCCGGGGCGATCAGGACGAGGCCTTTGACGCGTTCCGGGCGTGCGAGGGCCGAGAGCAGCGCCATCCAGCCGCCCATGCTGGAGCCGACAAGGACGAGCGGGCCGTCTGTCTGGGCGTCGATGGCGGCGAGGGCATCGGCGCGCCACTGGCTGACCGTGCCGTCTTCAAAGGCGCCTTCGGACTGGCCATGGCCGGAATAATCGAAGGCGAGGAAGCCGTGGCCAGCCTGATTCGCCCACTGCTCGAGACGCAGCACTTTGGTGCCGCTGATGTCGGACTTGAAGCCGCACATCCAGACATAGGTGAGATCGCCTGTGCTGGCGTTGCTGCGGCGAAAGGCGAGGCGGTGGCCACCGGGGCCGGTGAAATAGGACGTTGTCATTACCTCTCCGTTCCGCCATCTGTCTCCCCTGTCAAGCGAGCGAGGGACGAGAGCAGCTTTGGACGATTTTCCGGATCTCAGCGGCAAGACCATCCTCCAGGTGGCGCCCGAACTCTCGGCCGGCGGTGTCGAGCGGACCGTGCTGGAAGTCACCGAGGCGATTGTCGCAGCCGGTGGCCGGGCATTGCTGGCGAGCAAGGGCGGGCGGCTGGAGGACGAGTTTGCGGCGCTGGGCGGTGAGCTGTTCCGGATGGACGCGAAATCGAAGAACCCGCTGACCCTGAAAATGAATGAGGGCAAGCTGAAGAGCCTGATCGCGCGCGAGGGCGTGAGCCTTGTGCATGCCCGTTCCCGCGCGCCGGCCTGGAGCGCGTATTGGGCGGCGCAGGCGACGGGCCTGCCTTTCGTGACGACCTATCATGGCGCCTATTCGGGCACGAGCGGCCTGAAGCGACGCTATAACTCCGTGATGGCGAAGGGCGATCTCGTGATTGCCAATTCCAACTGGATCGCGGCGCATGTGCGCGAGGTGCACGGGATTGCGGCTGAGAAGATCGTCACCATTCCGCGCGGTGTGGACCTTGGCGTGTTCGATCCGGCCAAGGTGGCGCCCGCCCGTATCGAGGCGGTGCGGGGGCGCTGGGGTATTGCGGGCGACAAGCGCGTGACGCTGTTCCTGCCGGGGCGCCTGACCGAGTGGAAGGGCCAGCTGGTAGCGATCGAGGCGCTGGGCCTGATGTCGGTTGAGGAGCTGCGGAAGCTGGTTCTGGTTCTGGCGGGCGACCCGCAGGGCAGGGCGGGTTATGTGACGCGGCTGGAGGATGCGATCCTCGCGCACAGGCTGGGCGGCACCGTGTTGCTGGCCGAGCATGAGCGCGACATGGCCGCCGCGTGCCTCGCGTCGGATATCGTGATGACACCATCCATCAGGCCGGAAGCCTTCGGGCGGGTGGCGGCCGAGGCCTCGGCGATGGGCCGGCCGGTGATCGTGGCCGACCATGGCGGCGGGCGCGAGACCGTCATCGAGGGCGAGACCGGCGCGCGGGTGGAACCGGGCAGTCCGGCGGCCCTCGCGGGGGGCATAAGGGCCTTGCTGGACGTTGGCCCAAGCGCCCGCGCAGGCATGGGAAAGGCCGGTCAGGCGCATGTCCGGGCGCATTTCTCCAAGCGGGGGCTTCAGGCGGCGACGCTTAATGTCTATAAGCGGTTGTTGGAGTAGGGATTTATACCGCAGACATGGCCAGGACCGAGACCACGATGAGCCCGGTGAACCCGGGCGCCAGCGCAAAGGAAGTGCTGATCATCAAGCTGAGCGCGCTGGGCGACTTCGTTCTGTCGCTGGGCGCGATGAAAGCTGTGCGCGAGACTCATCCTTCGGCGCGGATCACGCTGCTGACCACGCCTTTCTTCGAGGAATTCGGCAAACTTTGCCCCTATATCGACCGCGTCGAGACCGATGGGCGGCCCGAGGGCATGAAGGCGACCGCGGCGCTGATCCAGCGCATCCGCAAGGCCGATTACGATATTATCTATGATTTCCAGACCAGCGGACGCACGAAGAACTATTTCACGGCGCTGAGCCGGTCGGGCAAGGCGCCGCTCTGGTCGGGCCATCATGAGAAGGCGGCCTTCTTCCATGACAATGCCGACCGGGGGCGGATGCACTCGATCGACCGGCTGGCCGAGCAGCTGGAAGTGGCGGGCGTGGCGCCGGAAGGCCGCTGGCTGGGCACGAGCGCGCCTTTCCCGGACCTTTCATGGGTGCGCCACAAGCTGGGCGACACACCGCGCCTGCAGCCGGCCTATTTCTCGCTGGAACAGCCGTACATGCTGCTGATCCCCGGCGCCTCGGCGCACCGGGAGGCCAAGCGCTGGCCGGAGGCGAACTATGCCGAACTGGCCTCACGCGTGGCCGATGCGGGCATCCAGCCCGTTATTATCGGTGGCAAGGCCGAAGGTCCGCTGGCGCATGAGATTGTCCGGCTGGAACCACGGGCGAAGAGCCTTGTGACCCGTACGGACCTGTTCCAGATCGTGACGCTGGCCGAGAAGGCGCTGTTCGTGGTCGGCAATGATACCGGCCCGATGCACATGGCGACGCTGGCGGGCGCGCCGGGCATTGCCCTCTTCGCGCTGACCGAGAGCAACCCGGACCATGCCGCCCCGCGCGGGCCGAAACAGCCGGTGATCATCAATTCGGCCCCGACGCTCAAAGAGCTGAGCGTAGACGATGTATGGCAGTCGGTGCGGGCGCTTGGGCTGTTGCCTGCTTGACTTGCAAAGAATTTGGGAACAACCGACGCGCCTTGATGATTAGGCCAACGAATGGCATATTCACCAAGCCTATGAACAGCCACAAAGGAGACAGGCCATAGCTCGCAGACCAGACGCCGACGCCCCGCCGAAACAGACCGGCCCGCGCATCAATGACGACATTCGTGCCGCCAAGGTTCTATTGATTGATGAGAACGGTGAGAAACAGGGCATAATGCCCCTCGCAGCAGCCCTTGATGCGGCGCGCGAGGCGAGCATGGACCTTGTTGAGGTTTCCCCCGACCAGGAAATCCCGGTCGTGAAGATTCTCGACTATGGCAAACTCCGCTTTGAAGAGCGCAAGAAGAAGGCTGCTGCCAAGAAGAAGCAGCGCTCCAGCGAACTCAAAGAGATCAAGATGCGCCCGAACATCGACACGCATGACTATGAAGTCAAAGCGCGCGCGATGCAGCGTTTCTTCGACGATGGCGACAAGGTGAAGGTGACCCTTCGCTTCCGTGGCCGCGAAATGGCTCACCAGCATCTCGGCATGCAATTGCTCGAGCGCGTGAAGATCCAGTTCGAAGAGACCACGAAAGTGGAAACCGAACCGAAGCTGGAAGGCCGTCAGATGACGATGGTCCTGGCGCCGCGATGAAGATGCGTGCTGGACTGATCCTGGGCTTTGCCCTGATGGCGGGTGCCTGTTCGGCGCCTGCACCGGAAACCGCGCCCGAAGCAGCAGAGCCTGCTCCGGTGGAAACGCCGGATACTGCGACCGAGACCGACACAGCGGTGCAACCCGAAATGAACCCGATCGACACGACGGACGACACGTGCGGCATGGCCGCACTGGAAACCTATGTGGGCCAGCAGGCCAGCGAGATTCCCGAGGCTGAAATTCCCGAGAATACACGCGTGGTCGGCCCCGACGATCAGGTGACGATGGACTATGTGCCAACGCGCCTGAACGTGCTGACGGATGCTGAAGGTGTGGTGCTCAGCCTGAAGTGCGGCTGATTTAAACTTTGGAATCACCCAGAACAAAGAACCGGACGGGCCGTTTGGCCCTCCGGTTTTTCTTTGTGTGGCGGGCGGAGGGAAGAGGGCCGCATCGCATTATGAAGATCACACAGGAAAACACTGGGTCGCGAACCCTGTTTCCCTCCGCTTGCCGGAGCTTTCGCCCCCATGACCGCTGCCTGGGAAGAACAGCTGTCATGAAGGGACATCATGGCCCCGCCAGGCTTGCGGTCGGACATGTTTTCGTGGATCTGGCGGGGTAACGGGGGGCAGACGGGGGAGACAGGCTGCGCTTTCCCCCGTTTCCGGCGCAAATCGCCTGCTGAATCGGGCATCTGGCCCCTTGATTCTCTGTTCCTGATCCGTCATAAGCCGCCTCTTCCGAGCGGTGCGGGCGAACGGCATGCCCCTCTGCTCATGAACGACCAAGGGCCGCCCAAGGGTGAGAGCTCATATAAGGAGACAAGAAATGCCGAAGATGAAGACCAAGAAAGCCGCTGCAAAGCGGTTCAAGATCACCGCTACGGGCAAGCTGAAGCACGGTGTTGTGGGTAAACGCCACCGTCTGATGAGCCATAATGCCAAGTACATCCGCCAGAACCGGGGCACGAAAGTAGCTTCGAGCGCTGATGTCGCGCGCGTCATGAAGAAGTTCCTGCCGTACGGCCTGTAGGCTTTTCCCGTTTTTCCCCCGATCTTGACTTAGGAGGCCACCATGCCCCGTTCACGTAACAAAGTGCCAGCGCACGCTCGACACAAGAAAATCATCAAGCAGGCCAAAGGCTTCCGCAACCGTTCGAAGAACACGTTCACGAACGCGAACTCGGCCGTCTGGAAAGCCGGCCAGTACGCCTATGTCGGCCGCAAGGTCAAAAAGCGTACGTTCCGCTCGCTCTGGATCCAGCGCATCAACGCTGCTGTCCGCATCCATGACGACGAACTCACATATAGCCGCTTCATCGACGGCCTGACCAAGGCCGGCATCGAAGTCGACCGTAAAGTCATGTCCGACCTCGCCATCCGCGAGCCGGAAGCGTTTGGCGTGCTGGTCAAGCAGGCGAAAGCCGCGCTCGCCTAGGCTGCACACACTGTTGCTGCAATGATAGGAGAGCCCGGCCCCCAAAGCCGGGCTTTTCCTTTGGGCGTTTGCATGTTGACCCGAAGCGACTAGAAAGCGCGCTGAATCGCAAGAGAGGCTGAAACCTTGTCTGATATCAAAACGATAGAGAAAGAGGCCCTTGCGGCGATTGCCGCGGCGACAAGCCTCGACGCGCTGGACGCCGTGCGCGTGGCCGAGCTGGGCAAGAAGGGCCGCGTCTCCGGCCTGATGGGCGCGCTGGGCAAGATGAGCCCGGAAGAGCGCAAGGAAAACGGACCGAAGCTGAACGCACTGAAAGTGACGGTCGACGAGGCCGTTCGCGCGCGCAAGGCGGCGCTGGAAGGCGAAGCGCTTGAGGCACAGCTCGCGACCGAGAAGGTCGACCTGACGCTGCCACCGGCGCCCGGCCCGCGCGCAGGCACGCTGCACCCGGTGATGCAGGTGTTCGAGGAGATCGCGGCGATCTTCGGCGACATGGGCTTCACCGTGGCAGAAGGCCCGGACATTGAAGACGACTGGCACAATTTCACCGCGCTGAACTTCCCGGAAGGCCACCCGGCGCGCGAGACGCATGACACGTTCTTCCTGGAAGCGCCTGAAGGCGGCCTGCCGAAAGTGCTGCGCACGCATACGAGCCCTGTGCAGATCCGCACCATGATGAGCGAGAAGCCGCCAATCCGGATTCTCGTGCCGGGCCGCGTTTACCGCAATGACTGGGATGCGACGCATACGCCCATGTTCCACCAGGTCGAAGGCCTTGTGATCGAGGAGGGCATCCATATGGGCCACCTCAAGGGCTGCCTGATCGATTTCGTGAAGGCTTTCTTCGAAGTGGACAATGTGGTGTCGCGCTTCCGCCCGCACTTCTTCCCGTTCACCGAGCCATCGGCCGAGATGGACGTGCAATGCCTGCGTGAAGGCGGCACGGTGGAAGTAGGCAAGGGAACCGACTGGCTGGAAGTGCTGGGCTGCGGCATGGTGCATCCGAACGTGCTGCGCAATTGCGGATTGGACCCGGCGACGCATCAGGGCTTTGCTTTCGGCATGGGCGTTGATCGCCTCGCCATGCTGAAATACGGCATGCCGGACCTGCGGCCCTATTTCGAGGCCGACCCGCAATGGACGCGCCATTACGGCTTTGCGCCATGGACGACACCGTCGGTCAGCGGAGGGCTCAGCTGATGAAGTTCACCCTTTCCTGGCTGACCGATCACCTGGCCACCAAGGCCGGGCTCGACGAGATTCTGGCGCTGATGCTGAAGGCGGGGCTCGAGGTCGAGGAAGTTATCGACCCGGCGGCGAAGCTTGCGCCGTTCACCGTGTGCAAGGTGATTGAAGCCGTGCCGCATCCGGACGCCGACAAGCTGCGCGTGTGCCAGGTGGAAACCGTTGACGGCATGAAGCAGATCGTCTGCGGCGCGCCGAACGCGCGGGCGGGCATGACGGCGATCTATGCGCCGCTCGGCGCCTATATTCCGGGGCTTGAGTTCGCGCTCGACAAGAAGCCGCGCGCCATTCGCGGCATCGAGAGCCAGGGCATGATGTGCTCGACCAAGGAACTGGAAGCGGGCGAGGACCATGACGGCATTGCCGACCTGCCCGATTCCATCCCGATGGGTACGCCGGCCGCTAAGGCGCTCGGCCTGACAGACCCGGTGATTGATTTCGAAGTGACGCCCAACCGGCCGGACTGGCTGGGCGTGCAGGGCATTGCGCGCGATCTGGCAGCGGCTGGCGCCGGGCGGTTTATCCGCACCGACGTGAAGAAGGTTTCAGGGAGTTTTGATTGCCCGGTCGAGATCAAGCTCGATGCGCCAGACGTGTGCCCGATGTTTGCGGGCGCACTGGTGCGCGGCGTGACCAACGGTCCGTCACCGGACTGGATGCAGGCGCGGCTGAAGGCCGTGGGTATCCAGCCGCGTTCACTGCTGGTGGACGTGACCAATTATATCTCGCTGGATCAGGCACGGCCGCTGCACGTCTATGATGCCGCCAAGCTGCGCAGCACGATCGTGGCGCGGCGCGGCAAGGATGGCGAAACGCTCGATGCGCTGGACGGCAAGACCTACACCGTGACGCCGGACATGTGCGTAATTGCCGATGCAAGCGGCGTGATCGGCCTTGGCGGCGTGATGGGCGGTGCCTCGACGGCGGTGTCTGCCGAAACGACAGATGTATTCGTTGAGAGCGCGTGGTTTGATCCGCTGACGACGGCGCGTACAGGCCGCGCGACGGGCATTCATTCCGATGCGCGCTACCGGTTTGAGCGGGGCGTTGACCCGCAGAGCTGTGTCGACGGGCTGAACATGGCGCTGGCGCTGATCCTGGAGCATGGCGGCGGCACGGCCTCGAGGGCCAATGTGGCCGGATCGATTGATGCGCGCATCAAGAAGGTCACGTTCTATCCGGCGGATGTGGAGCGCCTGACGGGCCTCGTGGTGAAGCTGCCAGAGATGCGCCGTATCCTGAAGGACCTTGAGTTCGATATCGAGGACGCGGGCGATGCCTGGTACCTGCTGCCGCCGAGCCACCGGTTCGACATGGAACAGTCGGCCGACATCGTGGAAGAGATTGCCCGGTTGATCGGCTATGACTCGCTGCCGGTGACCTCGCTGCCGGAACCGGCTGGCGGTCGCCGCGCGATCACGACACCGATCCAGGAGCGCGTGCGCGTGTCGCGCCGTGTGCTGGCCGCGCGCGGTTTCCTTGAGGCGGTGACGTGGAGCTTCATGGCGAAGGATGATGCGGCGCTGTTTGCCAAGCATGATCCGGCGCTGGCCGTCGCGAACCCTGTCGCGAGCGAACTGAACCAGATGCGCCCATCGATCATCGGCAACCTTGCGGCGGCCGCGCAAAAGGCGGCCAATCATGGCGAGCCGGGCGCGCGCCTGTTTGAAGTTGGCCCGATCTATCTGGGCGATGGTCCGAAGGACCAGCGCACTGTGGCGGCCGGTATCGTGCGGCCCGCGCCGCAGCGCCACTGGCAGGGCAAGCCTGCGGCTTATGATTCCTTCGCGGCCAAGGCAGACCTGTTCGCCATTCTCGAAGCGCTCGGCCAGCCGGGTGACCGGTTCCAGGTGGGCGTGCCGACGCAGCCGCACTGGCATCCGGGGCAGGCAGCGTGCCTGAAACTGGGGCCGAAGGTGACGGTTGGCCATTTCGGCGCGGTCCATCCGGGCGTGCTGAAGGCGCTGGGCGTTGACGGGCCGATGTTCGGGTTCGAGCTGAACCTCAATGCGCTGCCGCAGATGAAGGTGAAGTCGACCAAGACCAAGCCAGTGCTGCAACGCGCCGACCTGACGCCGATCCGCCGCGACTTTGCTTTCCTCGTCGATGATGCCGTTCCGGCAGCCGATCTCGTGAAGCACGCGACCGGGGCCGACAAGCAGCTGATCGTTTCGGCCGACGTGTTCGACATCTATCAGGGCACGGGCGTGCCGGAGGGCAAGAAGTCAGTTGCCTTCGAGGTGACGATCCAGCCGCGCGAGAAGATGACGGACGAAGACATCCAGGGCCTGATGGACAAGGTTGTCGCTTCTGTCGCCAAGGGCGCTGGGGGCGTGCTAAGAGGCTAGCCAGACTGCATTTACGGGAAGGGGACCCTGTCGATGGTAGTGCAACAGATCGCAGTTCAGCAGGGCTTTCGCCACAAGCTGTACATGGAACTCGTGCCAGAGGCGCGGGCGCATGGTATCTCGCGGCTGAACTGGGTGATCATCGCAATTGTGCTGCTGAGCTTTCTGACGCTGGCGCTTGAGACCGAACCGACCCTGACATCGCAGCCTGAATGGCAAGCGGCCTTCCAAGCATTCAACGTGTTCGTCGTGACCGTGTTTGCCGTGGAATATGTGGTGCGCGTCTATATTCATGGCCTGAAAGAGGAATATTCGGGCTTCGCAGGGCACTTGCGTTACATGACGCGGTTCTATTCCATCGCGGACCTGCTGGCCTTCCTGCCGGAATTGATCGTGATGATGATTGGCGGCGGCGTGCCGCTGGTGGCGCTGCGTGTGTTCCGGCTGTTCCGCCTGATCAAGCTGGCGCGGTTTGTGCCCGCTTTTGATGTGCTGGGCGCGGCGGTGCGGCGGGCGGGGTCGCAGCTTCTCACGACGCTCGCGATGGCGCTGGCGCTGGTCTATGTGTCGGCTGTCGCGCTCTATTTCATAGAAGGCGTGGGCGGCAAGCACCAGGAGACGTTCCAGTCGATCCCGCGGGCCATCTGGTGGGCGATCGCGACACTGACGACGGTGGGCTATGGCGATGTCTATCCGGTGACGCCGTTGGGGCGGGCCTTTGCCTCGGTGATTGCGCTGGCCGGTATTGGCGTGGTGGCGCTGCCCGCAGGTGTGTTCGCGAGTGCCTTTTCCGACGAGTTGCGCGAGCGGGAACTTGCAAAACTGGAGCACAGGGTTGAGGTAGCGGAAGAAGCGGCCGGGATCACGCCTGATCCGGACGACCGCTGACACGACTTAAGACCGCCGGAAGGAACCCGATGACCGAGACCGAAGCCCGCACCCCGTTCAGCGTTGCCATAGCTGGCGTGGCCGGCCGCATGGGTCGCCAGCTGGTGGCCGCCGCGCTCGATGCGGGCCTTGTGGTGGCCGGTGGAACCGAGGCGCCGGGCAAGGGACCCTTTGACCGCGATATTGGCGAGCTGGCCGGCCGGCAGGCAGTGGGCGTTCGCCCGGTGACAGATCCTGTGGCGGCGGCAGCGAATGCCGATGTCTGGATCGATTTCACGCGGCCGGAAGCAACCATCGCTTCGCTAAATGCGCTGAAGCATACGCGCGTCAGCGGTGTCGTGATCGGCACGACGGGCATGAGCGCGGCTGAGGAGAAGGAAGTTGCGCGGGCCGCCGAGCATCTCGCCGTGGTCAAGGCGGGCAATTTCTCGGTCGGCATCAACCTGCTGCAGGTGCTGACGCGGATGGCGGCGAGCCGGCTGGGCGAGGGCTGGGACATCGAGATTCTGGAAACGCACCACCGCCGCAAGGTGGATGCCCCCTCAGGCACGGCCTTGATGCTGGGCGAGGCGGCCGCCGAAGGGCGCGGCAGCGTGCTAGATGAGCTGCGTGCTGCGCCCTATGACGGGCCGGACAGTGCCCGTGTGGCCGGGCAGATCGGCTTTTCCGTCCGCCGGATGGGCGATGTGATCGGCGAGCATTCGGTCAGCATTGGCTCTGACAGGGAAATCCTGACGCTGAGCCATCAGGCGCTGGACCGCGCGGTGTTTGCGCATGGCGCACTACAGGCGGCGGCCTGGGTGAAGGGGCGCGCGCCCGGCCTGTACGGCATGGATGACGTGCTGGGGCTTTCGGGCAACTGAGCCCGACAGGCGTATTGTAACAGCTGAATCAGGGTTGACGCAAAACTGTTGCGTGGCAGCATGACATGTTCGTTAGGAACGGTTGTGGAAGGTATCGGCATGATCGGCATCGTCGTCGTCAGCCATGGCAAGCTCGCACGCGAACTGGTCGCCGCCACTGAGCATGTGGTGGGTGAGCAGCCCTGCTTTCGTTCGATTTCCATTGAGGTCGAGGACGATATCGAGGCGCGCCGTGACCAGATCCGCGAAACGGCCAAGTCCTGTGACAGCGGGCGCGGCGTTATCATCCTGACGGACATGTTCGGCGGTACGCCTTCCAATCTCGCCATGTCGATCATGAGCGCAGGGAATATCGAGGTCCTGTCCGGCGTGAACCTGCCCATGCTGATAAAGCTGGCTGAGGTGCGCGAGACGCTTTCGCTGCCGGAAGCCTCCAAGGTCGCCGCCGAAGCGGGCCGCAAATATATCAGCATCGCCTCCGAATTGCTGGCGAAGACCAGCTAGTGCAGCCATCCACCACGTCCGCCAGCCAGCGCGTCATGATCGTGAACCGCAAGGGGCTTCATGCGCGGGCCTCTGCGCGCCTGTCGCGGCTGGCCAGTGAGTTCGACGCCAATGTCGTCGTGCACCATGAGAACCAGAGCGCCGATGCGCGCTCGATCATGGACCTGCTGATGCTGGTGGCGCACATGGGCTGTGAAGTGGAGCTGACGGCCGAAGGCGCGGAAGCAGCCGAAGCCGTGACGGCGCTGGCGGCATTGATCGCTGAAGGCTTTGGCGAGCAGGGCCCGGACGACGTTGTCTGCTGAAGCCCTTTAGCGGCGGGCAAAGCAACGGTTAATTGCGCGCCGCATCGTCATCCCGGTCAAGATCCGTCATTTCCCTGTAGCGCTTGTCATTGTCTTTCGGCTCGGGCGCGGCGAGGTTTGCGATCATGATCGTGCCGTCGGATTCTGCATAGGCGGCAGCGAGCTGGGCGATAACGGCCACAAATTCATTGCGAGTGACGACGCGGTCGAGATTGGGGTCGAAGCGGACGGGATTGGCCAGCGTGTCGTCACGCGTTGGTAGGCCGCGGGCCCAGTCCTGCTGCTCAAGGGCGCTGAGCGTGCCGTCCTCGTTGGCATCTGCCAGGATGAAGGCGTCATCGGCGCCGATGCGCAGCTCTTCCGGTGTGACCCGGCCGTCATCATTGGCGTCAAAACTCATGATCAGGCCGCCGCCGGGCACGAGGCGATTGGCGGCATGGCGGCCATGGGGGGCCTTCGGATTGAGATGGCCCTGGCCCGGGAGAAGGACGAGTTCGTCTTCTTCAACGGGCGCGTCACTGCTCATCGAAACGGTCTCAACGAGGCGTTCGGCCTCTTCTTCACTTACGCTTTCGGCGGCCGCAGGTGCGGTGAGGCAAAGAAGCGCCGACAGGGTTGTTGCCAGGAGGCGAAGGTGCATTGACGGTTTCCGTGAGGTGGCCAGAGAGGTAGACTATGCGCCTGTGGTTTATTTGCAACATGACGTTTCAGTTACCTTGCGCGGTGTGAGGGGTGGTCTTACCGTCTTGTTAACCCGGCCTTAATGGAAAGGGAGCATTCCGTTAACCACTTCCGGCTGCCTGCGCGTGGCCGATTCGCGTAATGGAACTGGAAGATAGATGGCGATAAGTGCAGACCAGGTGCCAATCATCATGTCCGCCGGCGCGGCCTCGCTCGGCCTGGCGGCCCTGTTGTGGGCATTGCGGGTTTCGGATGGTGCGCGCGGCGCTGCACGCAAGTTTCGCGACCGGTCTTCCGAGCTTGAAACGGCGCTCGCCGAACACCGATCCGTGCTGGGGGCACACCCGGGTGTGATCCTTGTCTGGCAAGGCGACGCCATGGAAGTGGATGGCGAAGAGATCATCGCGCCCGAACTTTATGGTTCTCCTGTCGCGCTGGCAGGCCTTCTGAGCTTTACCGATGACGCGATTTCCATGGATCCCGCCGTGCGAATCATCGAGGGCCTCGCCGACCTTGAAGCGCGTGACAGCGCGGGTCAGGATACGACATTGCGTATCCGTCTGCGAGAACTGCGCGAGACGGGACAAGCCTTTTCGCTAACGATTATCGGGCCTTCCGGGCGTTTCCTTGAGGCCGACGGACGCACGGCCGGGGCCCGCGCCGTGGTCTGGGTGACCGATACGACGATCAAGGGCCTGGAGGAAAGTTCGGCCCGCGGCAAGCTGGAAGAAGCGCGCCAGGTGATTGCGCGCGACCCGACCGCCTTTCTCGACATGCTGGGCAAGTCGCCTTTCCCGGCCTGGCGCGTGTCAGGCATGGGCAAGCTGCAATGGGTGAACCCGGCCTATATCGAGGCCGTTGACGGCATCAACCTCGACCGCGTGCTGGACCGCCAGCTGATGCTGGACCAGGCTGCCGCCGAACAGGCGCGCAAGACGATTTCCGAAGGCGTCGATATCGATGAGACGCGCCATATGGTGATCAATGGTGAGCGCCGCGCGATGCGCGTGCTGACCTTCCCGCTGTCGGGCGGGGCAGGGGCCATGGCGTTCGACGTGACCGCGCAGGAGAATGCGCGCGAGGAACTGAACCGCCACGTGCGCGCGCATGACGAGACGCTTAACCATGTGGCCGACGCCGTGGCCATCTTCGGCGCCGACCGCAAGCTGACCTTCTATAACAAGGCCTTCCGCGACATGTGGGACCTTGAAGAGACCTTCCTCCTCGACCGGCCGACGCATGGCCAGTTGCTGGACAGACTGCGCGAGCGGCGCAAGCTGCCGGCGCGGACGAACTATGCCGAATGGCGCGCGGAAGAGCTGGCCTATTATCTCGATATTGACGGGGTGAAGGAAGATCTCTGGTCGCTGCCGGATGCCCGGACCTTGTCCGTCACGCGCCAGCGCCACCCGATGGGCGGCCTGCTACTGTTGTTCAAGGACATTACCGGCGAGCTGGAACTGAAGACCAAGTTCAATGCGATCGTGAAGACGCAGACCTCGACGCTGGACAATCTGCACGAGGCGGTTGCCGTGTTTGGCGGCGATGGACGCCTGAAGCTGTTCAACAAGGCGTTCGAACGGTTGTGGAGCCTTCCGCACGAGCTGCTGAAGGACAAGCCGGACTATTCGGTCGTGGTGGAGGCCTGTGTGCCGCTGTTCCACGATGTCGAGATCTGGGAAGGTATCAAGGCCCACATCACCGATCCGTCCGCTCGCGCACGCCAGTCGACCACGGGCGAAATGCGCCGGTCTGACGGGTCCATGTTGACTTACCTGACCCACCCGCTGCCGGATGGGAACACGCTGATCGCCTTTGCCGATGTGACGGCAACGCGGCGAGTGGAATCGGCCCTGCGCGACCGGGCCGAAGCCTTCGAGGCAGCAGACCGCCTGAAAACGGAATTCGTGCGCAATGTGAGCTATCAGCTGCGGTCTCCGCTGACCGTCATCTTCGGTTATGCCGAACTGCTGGAAACCCAGCGCAACGGCCAGCTGACCGAGCGCCAGTCCGACTATGTCAGCGCCATTCTTTCCGCCTCCGACCACCTGTCGAAACTGATCGAGAATATTCTCGACCTCGCGATGATCGAGGCGGGCCGTATGGATCTCGACCTTGAAGACGTGCAGCTGCAGGACGTGATCGAGGAAAGCATCGAGATGGTTGTCTCGAAGGCCGAGGACACGGAAATCACCGTGCGGTCTGACGTCAAAGGCAAGCTGGGCGTGATTCGCGCCGACCAGCGCCGCATCCGGCAGGTTCTGTTCAACCTGATTTCCAATTCGCTGCGCTTTACCGAATCCGGCGGCGAGATTGTCGTCTCGGCCCAGCGTATCGGCGACATGGTCACCCTATCAGTGCGCGACAATGGCAAGGGCCTGGACGCCGAAAAGCGGGCAACGAGCTTTGACAGCTTCGTTTCCGGCGACCAGCGCGGCGCAGGCCTTGGCCTTGCCCTCGTGAAGCACTTTGTCGACCTGCATGGCGGCACAGTGGGCATGAAGCCGGTCGAAGGTGGCGGTCTGGAAGTGACATGCTGGCTGCCGGCGCAGGCCGTGGTGCATCATGGCAGTTCGCCCGAACTGATGCTGGCCGAAGCGCGCGCCTAGGCGATCAGACCGCGATCGAGAGGTCGTCGTCACCCTTGCGCTGGCCGACGATCGTTATGCCGCATTCGGGACGACGCTTCAGGCTCAAGAGGGCCTTGTCGGTGGCAACGAACATCTCTGACGCCGAGCTGAATGCGTCCGGGTTGAGGCTGACACTGACGCTGGAGGGGGCATCGAGCGTCTTGCCATAATAGGTGTGCGATACAGCAAGGTCATTGCGCAGCTGGTTGGCAAAGCCTTCGACCTCGCGGGCATCATATGTATCCCAGAGAAGAATGGCGAACTCATCGCCGCCGAGACGTGCGCCGAGACCCGGCCGGTCGGCGATGGCCCTGCGCAGGCGCTGGGCAACATGGCGCAGCACGGCGTCGCCGGCATCGTGGCCATAGCCGTCATTGATCTGCTTGAAATTGTCGAGGTCGAGCAGGATAAGCGAGAAGGGCGGGCCGCCAAGACCAACGGCGCCGAACGCGTCGGCAAAGGCCTGCTCGAAGCGGCGGCGGTTGGCGAGGCCGGTGAGGAAGTCGGAATGCGCCAGTTCGGCGAGGCGCTGCTGTGCCGCTTCGAGTTCCTGGTTCTTGGTGAGGACTTGCTCGGCATTGCGTGAGGCCAGGCGATAGGCGCGGCGAAACTTGCCGGAGAGGACGACACTCTCGCGCAGCACGACGGCGTTGAAGAGAACGGCTGGCCCAGTAATCAGTGTACCGAATATCATGCCGCGCGAAAGGTCTGCCCACAAGTTGGAGCCTGACAGGCGTGAGACGATCAACTCTCCGACAGCAATGGCTGACAGGATCATGATCGTCGTGCCGATGGTTATGCGCATGACATCGCGGTGCGATTCAATCTTCGGATTCAGGCGTGCGCGTAGCCACCTGAAAAGGAGCCCCTTCTTGTTCACTCTGCGTCCCTCCGCGTCCTGCGTCACCCCTCATACAGCGCGCGCGTTCAGACAGGTTGAAGCGGGTTCGATGAGTTTTTCGGAGCCTGTTAACACTTGCGAAGCCACGCGGTTTCAGGCGTGCTTAATGCCAGAAAAACGGCCCGCCGCATGGGCGCGACGGGCCTGTAGTGTCAACTGCAGAAGGGCGTTTCAGCCCTTGGTGAATTTCAGCAGGAAGCGGTTGGTCTTGCGCCGAATGGCCGGATCAAAAACATTCAGGCTGCCATCATCGTCCGCATTGGCGAGGAGGTCGCTTTCCTCGGAAAGTGTGAAGCCATTGGCCTCTGCCATGAAGATAATGATGGCCTTGTCGATACGGTGCGTCTCGCCGCCGGTCGTGGCTGGCGCGCCGACAGGGGCCATATGGTCAAGCACGACGAACTGGCCACCGGGCTTGGTGACGCGGGCAATCTCGGCAAAGGCCGTGTCAGGGTCTCCGAGCGCGCCGGGCTCTGCGCCTTCGGGTGTGTACCAGAGCTCGTGCGGACCGAGCAGCCATGCGGCGACATCGACGGAGGCATCGGGAATGGCGGAGAGGTCGTCAAAGGGCGCGCGCACCGGTGTGACGTTCGCAAGGCGGCCGTCCACGCGCTTGGAAACGGCATCACCGAGGAAGGCATCGAAGGCGGGCGGGTTCTGCATGTAGACCGTGCCAGCGTCACCGACGACGCGGGAGAAGAGCTCTGTATACGTGCCGCCAGCGGCTTCGAGGTCCAGCACGGTCATGCCGGGCAGGATGCCGGTGAAGGTGAGCACGTCTTTCGACTTGCGCACGTCGTATTGCTCATAGTCGGCGGCGGGCCGGTCATCCTGTCCGAAGACGCTGGTATAGTCGAACTTGGCGACCGACATGTCTGTCGCGGGCGCTTCGACGGGCGCCAGTGTCGCGCTGTCATCCGGGGCGGGGGGCGTTGTACAGGCGGTGGCGAGGCCGCCCGCCAATAGTGCAGCAAACATGTATTTCATTATTCTGTCCTCCTCATGCGCCTGTGCGTCAGGCGTCAGCCAGCATTTTCTCACTCATGGTCCAGAGGCGTTCTGCCTTTTCATCATCGCAGATCCAGGGCCGGGCATGTTCCCAGCGCTGACTGTTTTCGTCAGCGAGCTTTGCGATGTCGCAATCTTCGCAATAGACACCGCCGCGGCCGTTGAGCTGCCGCGATGTGGCGGCCCAGACGCTGGTGGACGCGCCTTGCTCCGGCGTCTTGAACATGGCCTGCACTTGCGGTGGGATTGAGCCGTCGGGGGCCTTCCACCCGAGCTGGACCATTTCCTCATCGCTCAGGTGGCGCTGCAGGGGCGTGAAGATGCCGCCCGGATGGACGGAGAAAGCCCGCACGCCAACATCGCGGCCGCGATGGTCGACCCCGAGGGCAAAGAGTGCGTTGGCAGACTTGGCCTGGCCGTAAGCGTCCCACTTGTCGTAGGGCGTGTTGTTGAAATGCGGATCGTCCCAATGCACGTCAGAGCGGACATGGCCGGTCGATGAGAGGCAGACGACACGGGCCGAGTCTGCCCGCTGCATGGACGGGGCGAGCGCGAGGCTCATCGCCATGTGGCCGAGATGGTTGGTGCCGAACTGGCGCTCCCAGCCGGGGCCGACGCGGCCTTCGGGGCAGGCCATGATGCCGGCATTGTTGATCAGGATGTCGAGGCCGCGTTTGGTCTCGTCATATTCGCGGGTGAATTTCTCGACGCTGCGCAGGTCAGCCAGGTCCATCGCGGCGATTTCAATGTCGCCGGCCACATCGGCGAGCGTGTCCTCGGCCACTTCGACGCGCCGGGCGGGCACGGTGACCCGGGCGCCAGCGGCGGCCAGCGCGCGGACCGTTTCGAGTCCGATGCCGGAATAGCCGCCGGTCACAATGGCGTTACGGCCGGTCAGGTCGATACCGGCGAGCACTTCGCTGGCGGTCGTCTTTCCACCAAAACCGGATCCGATGGGTTGCTGGTCTTGCGCTGCCATATCTCTGATATCTCCCGAAAGTGTTTTGCCGAGTTTGCGCCGACAGGGCCATGGCGGCAAGGGGAGGTTACGATTCCTTAAGCAGCCCGGCTCATGGACGGCGCGGTGCATGGGGCCTATATTGAATGTTACAGAATATCATTTGGAGATTGCGACATGCGCTTCCTGACAAGTCTTGTTTTTATCGCCGCTGCGGGCCTGATGGCTGCGCCGGCCTCTGCGCAATACGGGCAGAAGGTCGAGCGAACACAGGCCGAGATCGCGCTCGAGCAGGCGACCCAGAACCTGGAGAAGGATCGCGCAGGGCGCGCTGAGGCCATCCAGACCTGCGCCACCAAGGATTATGCAGCCTGCACCAAGCTCGGCGACTATTACCGCAAGGGCTGGGGCGGCATGCAGGATTATAAACTGGCCGCCGAAGCCTATCGCAAGGCCTGCAATGGCAAGGACGCGGCTGGCTGTGCCTCGCTCGCCTATCTCGCTACCAAGGGAGATGGCATGGACCAGGACCTGACGCTGTCGCGCACGCTGTACAAGAAGTCGTGCGACCTTGGCGAAGTGAGCGGCTGTGCCGGCTATGGCAACATGGTGTTTGCGGGCAAGGGCGGCGCGAAGAACGTGGCCGAAGGCACGCGTATCCTGCAGTCAGCCTGTGATGACGGCTATAAATGGGCCTGCGACCGGATCACAGGCCTCGCCGCCTATGACCCGAATGATGACACATGGGAACGCCTGAAGGACGGCGCTGGCCGCTGAGCCTAGCTGCCTGAGCCTGTCTTGGCGGGTTGCGTGAACATGGTGTTGACGAAAGGCGGCAGCGGCGCTGGGGCCGGAGCGGACGCCTGTACCGGTTTAGGCATGACGGGCGGCGTGGATGCCTGCTGGACCGGTGCGGGTTTTTTGGGCGCGTTCCAGTCGGCCGGACGAACCGGTGCAATCAGCAGATCAGCCAGAACGGTGGCGCCGCCATCAACGCGCATGCTGGGCGCGTAGGCACGCCCTTCGATACGGCAACCGGGAAAGGCTTCGATCATCTCGCTGGCGCTGATCGTGCCTGTAAGTGTGCCGTGAACGACAATGACCGTGCCGGTGATGTTGCCATCGACGATGGCCCCGGCCTCGATAACCAGCAGGCCATCCCCGGTGACATCGCCTTTCAGGTGCCCGGACACGATGGTCGGGCCGGTGAAGACGATTTGGCCTTCAAGGCGCGTGCCTGCGGCGATGAAGCTGCCTTCACCCGGCTTGGCGGGGCGGGTCGGCGAGAGTTGGTTTGCCAATGGTCACATCCCTTGGTGACTGAAATACAAGGGATTTCAGAGCAAAATACGTGCCATGCGGCCTTATGGAGGGCCTTCATATGGCCTTGGGGCCGCCGCCGGAGCGCAAGCGTTTCGACGCGACGGCGCCTTGTTTGCGTGCCAGATTGGTCGTCATGGACCTTCGATTCATCCTGTTTTGCGTATTCCTGGCCCTTTCTGCGTGCTCGGCAGAGCCGTCTGCGTCCCCACCTGAGCCCGTCCTGTTGCCGGCGGGGGCGACGGGGATTGACCTGTCGCACCATAATGGCGCGGTGAACTGGGACGCGCTGGAGGGGGCCGGGGTGGATTTCATCTACCTGAAGGCCACGGAGGGGCGCGACTGGACGGACGCGGACTTCCAGCAGAACTGGATCGACGCGACGCGGCGCGGCTATGCCGTCGGGGCCTATCACTTCTATATATTGTGCAAGCCCTGGGAGGCGCAGGCGGTGAACTTCATCCGCGCTGTGGAGGTGCGTGACGGAACGCTGCCGCCAGCGGTGGACCTGGAATATGCGCATAATTGCAAGCCGTTCCGGGACGAGACCGGCACGAAGGCCGAGCTGCAGGCCTTTCTGGACAGGCTCGAAGCGGAATATGGCGCGGTGCCGGTGCTGTACACGACGAAGGAATTTTATGCCGACTGGATCGCGGGATCATTCGACCGCTATCCGCTGTGGATACGCAGTGTCGATGGCGCGCCGGACATGCCCTATGCGATCTGGCAGCATTCGATGCGGGGCAAGGTGGCTGGTGTGAAGGGCGACGTGGACCTCAACCGGGCAGCTGAATGATCGCTCAGGCGAAATCGACCAGAATGCCGAAGTGATCGCTCCTGGCCCGGCCGGATGCGTCTTTGCGGTCGAGGGCGCGGACATGTGTGGGGCGCAGGTCGCCGCGTGTGGCGACATGGTCGATTGTCATGTCATCCAGCGGCGGCAACGTTCCGCGTGTCACGACATGCAGACCCGTTAGGGCAGCCTCGAGTTTCTCGTAGGATTTGTGAGGGCCCCATGCTCTGGGCATGCGGCGATTGAAGTCGCCCGCAACGATCAGGGGCCGAAGATGGCTAAGGGCGTCGAGTGCCGGGCCCAGCTGGTCGAGGAATAATTCGTGCTGCTTCCAAGGCTGCGTCTTTTCACCGGGAGGCGATGTCGGGGCCATGTGCCAAGGGATGCATATGCCGAAACAATAGACCGTGCGACCGTCCACTGTTGTCTGGCCGAGCACGGCGCCGCCAAGGTCGGCGAGTGACCGGGGCAGGCGTATGTCCGTCCACGGTGCCTTGCTCCAGATCAGGACCAGCCGTTCGCTTTCGGCCTTGGGCCCGACAACATATCCGCGATGCGACAGGACATGACCACCCATTGGCTCAAGGGAGGTGAGGTGTGCTTCCGTCAGCACGACGAGATCAGGCTGGAGCGACTGTATCTCGGAAACAATAGACGCGGCCTGCCACGTGTGCGGGCCGCGTCTCTCTATGTTCCAGTTGATCAAGCGCATAAGCGCGTGAGCAGCCTAGTTGCGGGCCTTGTCGACCAGGCGGTCGTTCTGGGCCCAGTGCATCATGCCGCGCAGTTTTTCGCCGACTTCCTCGATGAGGTGGTCGTTCATGCGGGCGCGCTTGGCGTGGAAGCTTGGTGCGCCGGCCTGGTTCTCGAGAACCCAGTTGCGGGCGAACGTGCCGTCCTGGATGTCGGTCAGGACGCGCTTCATCTCGGCCTTGGTTTCCGAGTTCACGATGCGCGGGCCGGAGACGTATTCGCCATACTCGGCCGTGTTCGAGATCGAGTAGTTCATGTTGGCGATGCCGCCTTCATAGATCAGGTCGACGATCAGCTTGGTCTCGTGAAGGCATTCAAAATAGGCCATTTCAGGCGCGTAGCCGGCTTCAACCAGCGTTTCGAAGCCAGCCTTGATCAGCTCGACGATGCCGCCGCAGAGGACAGCCTGTTCGCCGAAGAGATCGGTTTCGGTTTCTTCGCGGAACGATGTCTGGATGACGCCGGCCCGCGTGTTGCCGATGGCTTTCGAGTAGGAAAGCGCAACGTCGGTCGCCGAACCGCTTGCATCCTGATGGATGGCGATCAGGCCCGGCAGGCCAAAGCCCATCTGGTATTGCGCGCGCAGTGTGTGGCCCGGACCCTTAGGCGCGGAGAGCGACACGTCGACATCGGCGCGGGGGCGGATGAGATTGTAGTGGATGTTGAAACCGTGGCCGAACATGATGTGCTGGCCAGCGCGCAGGTGCGGCTCGATTTCGTTGGCGAATAGGACAGCCTGTTTCTCGTCGGGGACGAGGATCATCAGCACGTCAGCCCATTTCGTGGCTTCTTCGACCGTGGTGACTTCGATGCCTTCGGCTTCGGCTTTCTTGCGGCTGGACGAACCTGGCGCGAGGGCGACCTTCAGCTGCTTCACGCCGCTGTCGCGCATGTTCAGCGCATGGGCGTGGCCCTGGCTGCCATAACCGACGACTGCAACTTTCTTGTTCTGGATAAGGGAAAGATCCGCATCCTGCTCGTAGTAAACTTTCATTTGCTTCAAAAAGCTCCGCTTTGGGGTGGGGGTTGATTGGAAGGGCGAGTGTTCAGTTGGCGTTGCAGACCCAGCTGTCGCTGAAATTAGCGACGCCGATGATCGTCTGGTTGAGCCGGGCGATCTCGTCAGAGGCGCGGGCATGGCGCGAGAAGTGCCGCATGCCTGCTTCTGTTTCGACCGATGTGATGATGTCGTGTGTATCGAGGAGAAGGACGACGCGCTTAGATCCGTCGGGATTGATCTGGATGTCCTCACGCGCGCCATATTCCGGGAGCGATGGGGCAGCTGCGCTCTTCAATTCGCTGGCGATGATTTGCGAGACGTCGGCCGGAATGTTCGTGCCGAGCGTGCAGACAGGCACACGGGTGCGCTCGCTGTCGTCGCCGGGAACGTTGCGGGCTTCCAGCCAGTAATTGGGCAGTGTGCCGATGACGTCATAGATGTAGGCCGTGCCCGAAGGCGAGGCCGTGTCGACAACGCGCACGACGGGACGGAGGGCGGTTGCAGAGCGGCGTTCGGAACGGGCGACGAGCTGGGCAGCGCGATCAATATCGCATTGCAGCTGTGCGCTCTCGGCGTCGCCTGCGAGCGCAAGCGCCGTGCCCGCCACTTTCGGGCGGCAACTTTCCGGAGTTTCTTCCACTGCACTGGCAGCACCGGCGACAAGCAGGGCGGACAGGAGCAGAAGGCCGAGCCTGCTCATCCCTGTTCCTTTCCCCGTTTGATCGAGAGAACGCCTGTGCGGCTGACTTCGACGAGGCCGAGCGGGCGCATCAGGTCGATGAACTGACTGATCTTGTCGGACGCGCCGGTGAGTTCGAAGATGAAGCTCTCATTCGTTGTGTCGATGACGCGGGCGCGGAAGATTTCGGCGATGCGCAGCGCTTCGACGCGTACTTCGCCCGTTCCGGCGACCTTGATGAGGGCCAGTTCACGCTCGATGCCGCGTTTGGACTTGGTGATGTCGATGACTTCGCCAACGGGCACGATACGCAGCAGCTGGGCCTCGATCTGTTCGAGGATGTGCGGCGTGCCCTGCGTGACGATGGTGATACGCGAGCGATGTTGGCTGGCATCGACCTCAGCGACGGTCAGGCTGTCAATGTTGTAGCCACGCCCCGAGAACAGGCCGACCACGCGAGCGAGAACGCCCGGCTCGTTGTCGACGAGCACCGCAAGCGTACGCCGCTCGACTTCCTCATCCGTGTGGGAGAGGAAATAGGCGGATTTGGGATTGCCGGGGGCGCCGATGGTGCCGTCGCTCATTGTTTCGTCTCCGTTTGGCTGCCCGGCACGTTGGATGTGTCGAGGATGATGCCGGGTCTGCGCGTTTCAAGGCGCGCTTTCAGCGCCTTGGCGCGCGCGATGGCATCGCGTCGGTTTTCATGGGTCTGGTCATTATAGCGCTCGACGATCTTGTCGAGTCGGCGTGGATCGAGGTGGGCCTGCAGTTCCGACACCATGAGACGGCGGCAATCATCGATGAAGTCGGCGCTGTTGTCGCCGGTCGGGCCGCCGTCGCGGGTCAGGGATTCCAGCTCGAAATAGGCCCACATCACGGCATCGAGGATGGGCGGACGGTGGCCGCGATAGGCGCCGTCCTTGTCCACGCCTTTATTATCGGCATCAAGGTTGGGGAAGAACATGCGGCCGCGCTCGACCAGGGCCGAGAGGCCGATCAGCTGGCTGGTCTTGCCACCGATGAAGCTGCCCTCGTTGGCCTGCAGGTGGCGCGTGCGGGCGAACATGGCGGCACGGCCGAGCGCATCAATGGCGTGATTGCCCCATTCGAGGCTGGCCGCATCGATGCTCTGGCGCAGGCGCTCGGTCTGCAGGCGGCGCTGGCGACGGGTTTCGGCGCGCGAGGCAAAGGCGCTGACGAGGGCGACGAGCGCAGAGCCGAGCGCGATCACCACATCAAGGTGCTCGCGTAGCAGGGCGAGGATCTCGCTCGTACTCATGTCTCGGTCCGTCCCATAACCCAATGCCTGTCCGGTCATCAGACCAGCTTCTTCCCGGCGTCGCTGACTTCGTTACCAGTTATCTCGCCGAGGATCATCTCATTATGCGCAGAGCCCGAGGGAATCATCGGCAGGCAATTCTCGGCCTTTTCGACGCGGCAATCGAACAGGACCGGGCCATCATGGGCGATCATTTCCAGGATCTTCGCGTCGAGTTCCGCCGGGTTGTCACAACGGATGCCATAGCCACCGAGGGCTTCGGCCAGTTTGACGAAGTCCGGGATGCTCTCTGAATAGGAGTGCGAATATCGCTCGCCGTGCAGCAATTCCTGCCACTGGCGGACCATGCCCATCCATTCATTGTTCATGATGAACACCTTGACCGGCAGGCGGTGCTGAACGGCGGTCGAGAATTCCTGCATCACCATTTGGATCGAGGCTTCGCCGGCAATGTCGATAACCAGCGCGCCCGGATGGGCCACCTGGATGCCGACAGCGGCCGGCAGGCCATAGCCCATGGTGCCGAGGCCGCCACTGGTCATCCAGCGGTTCGGCTCCTCGAAATGGTAGAACTGGGCGGCCCACATCTGGTGCTGGCCAACTTCGGTGGAGATATAGGTCTCCTGGTCCTTGGTCAGTTCATAGAGACGCTGGACCGCATATTGCGGTTTGATCACCGTGTCGGAGTTCTTGTAGGCAAAGCAGTTGCGGTCGCGCCATGCAGTGATCTGCTTTTTCCAGACGGACAGGTCCGGGCGCTTGCCCTTGCGTTTCGCCAGCTCCTTCAGGATCGCGTCCAGCGTCGCGGCGCAATCGCCGACGACGGGCACGTCGACGCGAACGATCTTGTTGATCGAGGAGGCGTCGATGTCGATGTGGACCTTCTTTGAGTTTGGCGAGAAGGCATCAATCCGGCCGGTGACGCGGTCGTCAAAGCGGGCGCCGACGCAGATCATCAGGTCGCAGTCATGCATGGCATGGTTGGCCTCATAAGCACCGTGCATGCCGAGCATGCCGAGCCAATCCGGGTGGGAGGCCGGGAAGGCGCCGAGGCCCATCAGCGTGGAGGTGACGGGGATGCCAGTCACGGCCTGAAGTTCGCGCAGAAGTTTCGAGGCGCGCGGGCCGGAATTGATGACGCCGCCACCTGTATAGAAGACCGGTGAGGACGAGGTCATGATGAGATCGACAACCGCAGAAACGGCGTCGGGATGGGGCTGGGTCTGTGGCTTGTAGGTCGCCTTATGGACGCCTTCCTTGCTGATATAGGTGCCGGTCGCGAACTGGACGTCTTTCGGGATGTCGATGACGACAGGACCCGGCCGGCCGGACGTGGCGATCAGGAAAGCCTCGTGCAGGACGCGTGCGAGATCGTTGACGTCGGTTACGAGGTAATTGTGCTTGGAACAGGTGCGGGTGATGCCGATCGTGTCGCATTCCTGGAAGGCATCCGTGCCGATCAGGTGGGTTGGCACCTGGCCGCAGAGGACAACCATGGGAATGGAGTCCATCATCGCATCGGTGATGGGCGTGACCATATTGGTGGCGCCGGGGCCGGATGTGACAAGGGCAACGCCGCATTTGCCGGTGGAACGGGCATAGCCTTCGGCGGCATGGCCTGCGCCCTGTTCATGGCGCACCAGGATGTGGCTGATGTCAGGCGCAGAGAAAAGCGCGTCATAGATGGGGAGTACCGCACCGCCGGGATAGCCAAAGAGCGCGTCTACACCCTGCTCACGAAGCGCCTCGATGACGATCTCGGCGCCCGTCATGATACGGGGCTCTGTCGGTGCCGGGTTAGCGGCGCGCGTCTTGGTCTTTGTGGCAGTGGTCATGGGGGCTCTCGGACTGTGTGGGAAAATTCGGGCTAGGGCTGAAATGAAAAAGGGCCCCCTGAGGAGACCCTTATGTGCGCGCATCCGCAATCGACTGTGTGATCAGTCGACTACGGATGCCTAATAACGAGTACTAGTGATGTGCGCACGGTGCGTTTCCTCCAACGTCGGGCTCAGGAATAATCTGCCTCTTTGACCGTGTCAATCTCCCTATAAAGGGCATGAATGACCCTGAGGCGGTTTTCGGGCTCCGGTGAGGGAATTCTGGGCCAGAATGGGAACTGCCTTCCGATCCAGGTGAACTGCCTCTTTGCATAGCGCCTTGTATCCCGCTTGGCGTTCTCGGCGGCGAGCTCTGCAGTGATCTCCCCGCGGGCAAAGGCGGTGAGCCAGGGCATGCCATGGGCCTTCATGGCGGGAAGCTCCGGGTCGAGGTTGCGCGCCATCAGCGCACGGGCCTCGTCCATGGCGCCCTGCATCAGCATGCCTTCGAAGCGCCGGTCGATCTTCTGGTACAGGCGCGCCCGGGGCGGGGTGAGGGCAAAGCCGATCCATTCGCCGTCGTTCAGCACAGGCGGCTGGCGCTCGTCGTGGAAATGGCCGAGGGGCCGGCCAGTCGCGAGCCAGACTTCATAGGCCCGCGCCAGGCGCTGGCGGTCGCCCGTGCCGAGCCGGTCGGCGGTTTCGGGGTCGACTGGGGCGAGGCGGTCGCGCAGGCCTTCAGCGCCCTCGGCTTCGGCAATGGCGCGCACTTCGGCGCGGATGTCCTCAGGCACGGGCGGGATGCTGGACAGGCCCTGTGTGAGCGCGAGCAGGTAGAGGCCGGTGCCGCCCACGAGGATGGCGCGCTTGCCTTTCAGCTCGACCCGCTTGATCTCGCGGCGGGCTTCTTCGAGCCAGTCGCCGGTCGAATAGCGTGTTGCCGCATCGACATGGCCAAAGAGATGGTGTTCGACACCATTCATCTCCTCGGCGTCGGGGCGGGCGCTGATGACACGCAGGTCCCTGTAAACCTGCATGGAATCGGCGTTGATGACTTCGCCCCCCAATCGGCGGGCGACGGCGATGGCGAGGGCGGTCTTGCCGCTGGCGGTTGGGCCGTGAATGAGGATTGCCGGATGCATGCTCTAGACCTAAGGGCTAGTCGGGTAAGTTGGAAGACACCAAGAGACGGAATAACATGAGCCAGAACCCGGATAAGTCCCGCAATTTTTTTGCTGCAACTGCGGTCGCGGCGCCATCTCGTGCCGATCTGGCTGCAGAACTGGGTGAAATACTGGTGTCTGCGGGCGTGCAGGATGGGCAGCTGCGGATATTGGCGGACGGGGCACCGTGGCAGGCTTGCGAGTATGTTTTTGCAGCCTTCGAGGAAGACATTGAGGGACTTCGTGGACCGTTGAAGGGTCTTTCCGGGGTGGATGTGGCCCTTTTGCCGGTCGAAGGGCGGCGCAAGCGGCTGCTGATCTCGGACATGGACTCGACTATCATCGGGCAGGAATGCCTGGATGAGCTGGCTGACTTTGCCGGCCTCAAGGCGGAAGTCTCGGCGATCACCGAGCGGGCGATGCGCGGCGAGCTGGATTTCGAGGGCGCGCTGACGACGCGCGTGGGCATGCTGAAGGGGCTGGAGCTTTCGGCGCTGGAGGCAGCCTATGCCGAGCGCATCACGCTGAACCCCGGCGCCAGGACGCTGACGGCGACGATGAAGGCGAATGGCGCCCATGCGGTGCTCGTCTCCGGCGGGTTCACCTTCTTCACGTCACGGGTGGCTGTCGCGTCGGGCTTTGACGCGCATCGCGGCAATACACTGGAGGATGACGGCGCGGTTCTGACCGGCGAGGTCGGCCGGCCCATTCTCGGGCGCGAGGCGAAGCTGACGGCGCTGGACGAGACGGCGGCGGCGCACGGCCTTACCCGTGCTGATGCGCTGGCCCTCGGGGACGGCGCAAACGATCTCGACATGATCCGTGCAGCAGGGCTTGGCATTGCCTACCATGCCAAGCCGATCGTTGCGGAGCAGGCAGCAGCGGCCATCCAGCACACGGACTTGACGGCGGCGCTGTTCTTCCAGGGCTATGCGGCGGATGAATTCGTCGCAGGCTGAGCCTGCCTGTTTTCAAGGCCATTTGCGTGCATTTCGCTTCAGGAGCGAGCCAGCCTGACTGTTTGATGTGCAGATTTGTCCCATTTTATGGGGCTTGAATAATAATCGTTGCGCCACAATCGGGGCCCGTTGCGTAGTGCGCATATTCCAGCGGGTGAGGTCAGTAGAGTTTTCGCCACAAGCCCGCCCATTTCCCAGAGGGCATCGCAATGAAAAATCCTGACTACGACCAGTTGATCTCGCCATCCCGGCGTAACCTGATGAAATTTGCCGGCGTGGGTGCGCTCGGCGCAGCGGCCGGCCTGGCTGCGTGTTCCGACAGCGCCAGCGCAGCGGCGACAACGCCTGCCACAGCGGCAAATGTTACCGCGCCTGCCGTCAATCCTGATGGCATCGCGATCATGTCGGCCAACGAGAACCCTTATGGTCCGTCGCCGATGGCTGTTGCAGCCATGTCGAAAGAGCTGAATAACCTGAACCGTTATGCCTATCCGCTGACGCAGGCCTTCGCCGCAAAGATCGCTGAACGCGAAGGCGTGGCCGTCGAGCAGGTTCTGGTGACCAACGGGTCTTCGCCGATCCTGGCGGCCTTCTCTGATTATGTGAATGCCAAGGGCGGCGAGATCGTCACGTCGGCGATCACCTATGAAGGCGTTCCGCGCGTTGCCGAACAGGCCGGTACGAAAGTGGTCTACATGCCGCTGACGCAGGACCTCGGCTACGACCTTGAAGCGATCTCGGCTGCCATCGGCCCGAACACGGGCGCGGTTTACATCTGTAACCCGAACAACCCGACCGGCCGCACGATCGAGCCAGCCAAGCTGAAAGCCTTCATCGAAGACGCTTCCAGCAAAGTGCCGGTCTTCATCGATGAAGCCTACATGGACATGGCTGATGATTATCCGGCTGGCGTGATGACCGAATTCGTGGCCGCGGGTAAGCCGGTGATCGTGGCACGCACCTTCTCCAAGATCTACGCAATGGCCGGCCAGCGTCTCGGCTATGGCATCATGCCTGCTGACATGGCGATGTCGATGCGCAAGACAGGCCGTCTGTCTGCGGTCAACCATCTCGGCCTCGTGGCTGGCATCGCCAGCCTCGATGACACAGCCTATTTCAATGACATGCGCCTGAAGATGATCAAGGGCCGTGAGAAACTGATCGCCATGGCGAACGATCTTGGCCGTCCGTACGCGCCAAATCCGCAGGGCAACTTCATCTACATGGACCTTGGCATGAACAACCAGGAGTTCGCCGACAAGATGCTTGCGAAAGGCGTCAAAGTGGTTGGCTCGCGCTGGTCCGAGAAGCCGGAATGGACGCGCATCTGTGTCGGCCTCGATCACGAGATCGAAAAGTGCCACGCTGCTGCCAAGGAAATCCTCACAGCCATCTAGGCTTTGACCAACTGAACGAAGAAAGGCGCCGCTGGTTCAGCGGCGCCTTTTTTTGTTTGGCTGCTTTTGATTATTTCCGGGTCAGTTCGATCGACAGGAACTGGTCGAACCAGCCGGCATCGCCCCGGCGCTTGACGCGTAGCAGTAAGGGCTGTTGCGGCGTGGTCATGGCCGTTTCAACGCGCGACACGGTATCGGTGACGGAGGCGACCTTGTTGAAGTTCACTTCCACGATCACGTCACCGCGGTTGAGCTTGCCAAAGGAGCGACCGCGCGCGCTGACGCCGGTGACGACAACGCCATCAACGTCTTTCGGGATGCCGAAGCGGCGGCGGATATCATCATCAATGCTGGCAAGCTCGGCGCCAAGGTCATTGCTGCTGGCCGGACCATCGGGGAGGGTCTGAGCGGGTGCGCTTTCCTCATCATCCTGCAGTTCGCCGAGTGTCACCGAGATGGTGCGAGCCTTGCCGTCGCGTATGATGGAGAGCGGCACGGTCTTGCCGATCGGTTCATCGGAGATGAGGCGGGTCATTTCGCGCACGCTGGCAATCGCCTTGCCATCAAAGGCGAGGACGAGATCGCCGACTTCGAGCTTGGCCTTGTCGGCCGGGCCGTCATCGGTGATGCGGGTGATGATGACGCCGCCCTTGCCCTTGGCCTTGTAGGCCTTGACGAGGGCTTCGTCTGCATCCTGAACGTTCACGCCGAGCCATGAGCGGCGTACCTTGCCATGCTCGATCAGCTGCTGGGAGATGCGCTTCACGAGGTTGGACGGCACGGAGAAGCCGATACCGACCGAGCCGCCGGTTGGCGAGATGATGGCGGTGTTCACGCCGACCACTTCGCCGCCGAGATTGAACAGGGGGCCGCCCGAGTTGCCGCGGTTGATGGCCGCGTCGGTCTGGATGAAGTCATCGGAGCGGCCGGAATTGAGATCGCGGTTGCGGGCCGAGATGATGCCGGCCGATACCGAACCACCAAATCCGAACGGGTTACCGATGGCGATGACCCAGTCGCCGACTTCGGCATGGTCGCTGTCAGCCAGATCCACGAAGGGCAGGGGCGTGTTGCTCTTGACCTTCAGCACCGCAATATCGGTGTCGCGGTCGCGCCCGATCAGCGTGGCTTCGAGCACGCGCCCGTCAGAGAAATTGACCTCGATCTCGTCGGCATTGTCGATGACGTGATTGTTGGTGATGATGATGCCGTCGGCGCTGATGACGAAGCCGGAACCGAGCGAGCCCTGGCGCTGGAAACCATCTTCGTCGCGGCCGAAGAACTCGTTGAAGCGCTCCATGGGCGAACCTTCAGGGAAGGTCGGCAGGCCATTGGGCGCGATTGTCTGCTGGGTCGAGATGTTCACCACGGCGGGCATCAGACGCTTCGACAGGTCGCGAAGGCTGCTCGGCTGCACTTTCTGGTCTACGCCCTCGACACGTTGCGACAGGCTTTGCTGAGCGAAAGCCGGCAGCCCGGAGGCAAGGATGAAACCTAGGGCGGCGAGTGCCGGAATGCGCATGTGAGAGATGGCTCCTGAGAGTCGGATGTTGCTCGTATCCTGATCAGTATGGCGCTTTGCGCCCCTGTTGCAACAGGCTCAGGCGCCTGTCACTGCAAAGACAACAAGCAGGGCACCGAGGACGGCCGAGGCCAGCCCGGCAAAGGCCACGTCACGGCTGGACATTTCCGACAGCCTTGCGGCCATGCGGCGCATGAAGTCGGGGGCGATCGCGTAGATCGCCCCCTCCAGAAAGAACCAGAGGCCGGCCGCAGCCAGCATCAGCCACAGTGTCGACACGGGCTAGCGTGCGCCACCATTCACGCGGGCACTTTCGATGAATTCATCGCAGATGCCGAGGCTTTTCGGGCTGACAATCACCTGGGTGCCTTCCTGTATCGCCTTGTCACAGGCAATCAGGGCGCGCTGGAAGCGGAAGAATTCCGGGTCCTTGTTGTACGCATTGGCATAGACTTCGGTGGATTTCGCATCGCCTTCACCGCGAACGATCTGACCCTGCTCGCGGGCCTGGGCTTCGATCACGGTTTTCTCGCGGCTGGCCTGGGCACGGATGAGGCGGGACTTCTCCTCGCCCTCGGCGCGGATGCGCTGGGCTTCCTGGAGACGGGCCGATTGCATCCGGCTGTAGACGCCCTGGGCCACTTCCTGCGGAAGGTCGGCCTGGCGGATGCGGACGTCGATGATATCGATACCATCGTCCGTCAGCTGCTCGTTCACCTTGACCCGGATGCGGTCCATCAGCTGCGAACGCTGGCCGGAAATGATTTCCGGCACCGGCACGTCACCGAGTTCTTCGCGGATGGTCGAGTTGGTGATCTGGTTGAGCTGGCGGGCAGCTGCCGATTCAGTCCGGAAACGCTGGTAGAATTTCAGCGGATCCTTGATGCGCCAGCGAACAAACGCGTCCACCGAGAGACGACGCTGGTCAGAGGCCAGCACTTCGATGTTCTCGATATCAAGACCGATATTCTTCTTGTCGAGTTTTTCGACCTGCTGGATCAGCGGGATCTTGAAGTAGAGGCCGGCCTGGTCTTGGCCCGGTGCGTTATACACCTGCTTGGGTTCACCGACCTGGAGCATCAGGGCCTGTTCGTCCTGACGGACGACGAAAAACGAGTTCATGAGCACCAGCAGCACTGCGCCGGCGACGATGATCGTGAGCCATCCAAATGTACGCATTATTGCTGTCCTCCGTTCGTGGTCCGCTGCGTTCGTTCCAGCGGCAAGTAAGGCACGGCGCCCGAGTCCTGATCCAGGATCAGTTTGTCGGAGCGCTCAAGCACGCGTTCCATTGTCTCGAGGTACATGCGTTCACGCGTAACGCGCGGTGCCTTGCGGTATTCCTCGTAGATCTGCTCGAAGCGCGAGGCTTCACCCTGCGCGTCGGCGAGAACCTGATCGCGATAGGCCTCGGATTCCTGCAGGATACGCTGCGCTGTGCCGCGGGCCTGTGGCACGACTTCGTTGGCGAACTGGGTGGCCTGGTTGATATTCGTCTCAGCGTCCTGTTCGGCGACGTTAACGTCGTTGAACGCCTCGATCACCTGCTGGGGCGGATCCGACTTGTCGATCGTGATCGCGAGGATCTCGATGCCGGCTCGGTAGTCGTTGAGCAGGGCCTGGACCTGTTTGCGCACTTCCTGCTGGACCACGTCGCGCTCGGTCGTGATGACGCTTTGCAGGCGGGTCTTGCCGACGACCTCACGCATCACCGATTCAGCGACCTGCTCGACAGCCTCGACGGGCTCTTTGACGTTCAGGATGAAGTTTTCAGGGTGTTCGGAATCGACCTTCCAGAACACAGAGAACTGGATGTCGACGATGTTTTCGTCCTGCGTCAGCATCAGGCTCTCTTCGAGATTCTGGCCGATGCGGGTCTCTTTACGGTTTTCGACCTCGACGAGCACATGTTCCTCGATCGGGGCGGGCAGGTGGAAATGCAGGCCGGGCCCGAAATTCGTCTGCCATTTGCCGAAGCGGAATATGGCCGCCTGCTGGGTCGGATCGACCATGACCACGCTTGTGGACAGCCAGCCGAGCAGGGCAATACCCACGAGAACGACAAAGCCGAGTGGGCCAAAATTGGGGCCCGTGGTTCCGCCGCCGCGACGGCGTCCACCGCCGCCACCATTGCCATTAGAGCGTTTGCGGAAGCGCTCCTGCATACGTTTCATCTGTGCTTCGAGGTCATTATTATTGCCCCCGCCGCCGCCAGGGCGCGTCCATGGCGAACCACCATCCTTGGCAGGCTCGTCTTCGGATCCGCCGCCCCATGGGCCGCTGGATTTGTTCTTGTCATCCCAGGGCATAGCCCCTCCTGTTGGTTTCGTAGGCTTCTATATAGTGTCTTGCGTGATATGTGCATGCCTCAATCCGGGCTTCAAGGACGCAGGAGTCGCAGAAAGTGTTTGGTTCGAAGGAAAAATCCCGCCGAAAACTGGCCGGGCAGGTACGCGACGCGCTTGGCGCGCCGGACTGGCTGGAGTCGGTGGACGTGGATGAATCAGGTCGCGCAATCCTAGTATTGCTTGCAGATCCAGCCGATCAGGCGGGTGCTGAGGCAAGGCGGATCGAGGCTGAAGGACGGGCGGAACTGGTGCCCGGCGTGCGGTCTGTTACCAGCATCCTGACCGCCCAGGTGACCGCTACTGCACACAAGCATGTTAAGCTGGAACCGGCCCCGCGGCGGGTGTCCAAGGGCGCGCGGCTGTCTGATGAGGCCATGCAGCAGGGCGCGCCGACCCAGGCGGGCGGAATACCGAAAATTGCAGGAATTGACCGGATTCTCGTCGTGGCGAGCGCCAAGGGCGGTGTCGGCAAGTCGACCGTGGCGGTCAATCTGGCGGCGGCGATGGCCAGGGCGGGCATGAAAGTCGGCCTGTTGGACGCAGATGTGTACGGGCCGTCGATCCCGACCATGCTCGGTATGCAGGATGCGCAGCCGGACACGGCAGCATCGAAAAAACTGGTGCCGGTTGAGGCCTACGGGATGAAAACCCTGTCGATCGGATACTTGTCCGATCCCGACGCGCCAATGATCTGGCGTGGACCGATCGTGATGTCGGCGATTGCGCAGATGCTGAACGATGCCGAATGGGGCGATCTGGACGTTCTGGTGATCGATACGCCGCCGGGCACGGGCGACGCGCAGCTGGCGATTGCCCAGCGCGTGCCTGTTACGGCTGCGGTGATCGTGACGACGCCGCAGGAAGTGGCGCTGGCCGATGTGCGGCGCGGGGCGGCCATGTTCACCAAGACAGCCGTGCCTGTGCTGGGCATCGTCGAGACGATGAGCTGGTTCGAAGACCCGGCGGGCAACCGCCATTACCTGATGGGCGAGGGCGGCGGCGCGGCCATGGCCAAGAAGCTGGGCCTGCCATTGCTGGGGCAGATTCCGATGCTGCAGACCATTCGCGAAGGCGGCGATGCAGGCAAGCCGGCAGTGCTGTCCGGCGGTGAGCCGGAGCGTATTTTCTACGAACTTGCCCGCACAGTCGCGGTTGGCCTTGATACGCTGGAAACGAAGCCTGCCCCCGAAATCATCTTCGAGGACTAGGCGCCGTTTCAGGCGTTGAAGTTCAGGACGAGGCCCGGTTCCGGCCAGCGGCACTTGATAAGCTGGCCTGTGCTGGAAAGCGTCAGCCAGGCATCTTTCATGTCGTCGCCGCCAAAAGCGATATTGGTGACCAGCAGGTCCGGGAAGGCTGTGTGGCTAAACTCGCCCTGCGGCGTGATCGTCGTGATGCCGCCATTGAGGATGGTGGCGACGCAGACATTGCCGGCAGCCGTCATGGCGAGACTGTCAAAATATTGCAGCCCCGGCATCGTGGCGACGACGCGGCCGCCATTGAAGGGGCTGGCTGGCTTGATCTCGCCGGGGGCGGCCAGATCGAAGGCCCACATGCGGCCGGTCATCGTGTCAGCCATGAAGACGGTCTGCTCGTCGGGCGAGAGGCCGACGCCGTTGGGGCTGGAATAGTGGAAATCCAGCTCTTTGGCTTCCGAGGCACCCTTGGCGAGGTAGAAGAGGCCGCCATAGTCGCGGTGGCGGGAATAGGATTTGCCATGGTCGGTGAAGTAGAGGTTGCCGGCCTTGTCGAAGACGAGATCGTTCGGGCCCTTGAGCTTGTTGCCGCCGACGCTGTCGAGCACGCGCTCGACCTTGCCGGTGGAGAGATCGATGCGCTCGATACGTCCGCCGGAATAGTCGTCCGCTGCATTGCCGGGGATCAGCAGGCCTTCAACACTGGACCATTGGAAGCCGCCATTGTTGCAGCACCAGAGCGCGCCGTCCGGCCCGATGGCAAGGCCGTTGGGGCCGCCGCCGGGCGTTGCGACAACCTCTGACTTGCCCTTGCCCCAGTGCCGGGAGATCTGGCCCTTCTGGATTTCAACGACAATGACGGAGCCGTCCGACATGACGACCGGGCCTTCCGGAAAGCCGAGACCATCGGCGACGAGTTCGAAATCCATGCGTATTCCTCCTTGTTTTGGAGGGACACTAGGCTTGGCTATAAAGGGCTGCAACGCCTGACGCAGGGGAGCGCCCGTGGCGTATGACGCGCGGTTCGGCTGTTATTCCGGGGTCAGGAATCGGTGTCCGCGTGACTTGGGGCATGGACACGTTCGAGCTTGCGGATCGTGTAGGCAAAATCATTGCCTTCGTTGGCCTCGAAATGCTCGGACGTTTGCTCTTTCCATTCATCTTCGGAGACTTCTGGGAAATAGGCATCGCCTTCCGGGAAGGATTCGACATCCGTCAGGTAGATGCGGTCGGCGAGCGGAAGGGCGAGGGCATAAATCGCCTCGCCGCCGATGACGAAGGCTTCCTGCCGACCATCACGCGCAGCGACGGCGCGGGCGGCATTCATCGCGGCGATGAAATTGGAATAAACGCGTGCGCCCGGGGCATCATAGGTCCAGTCGCGGGTCATCACGATGTTTTCGCGGCCGGGAAGGGGGCGCTTCGGCAGGCTTTCCCAGGTCTTGCGACCCATGATGATCGGATTGCCCATGGTGATGCGCTTGAAGAACATCATGTCGCCCTTCAGGCGCCATGGCAGTTCGCCAGCTACCCCGATGACGCCATTCCGGCCCCGGGCGACAATCAGGCTAAGTTTCACGTCATTCTGCATGATGGAACGATGCAACTTTCAGTTTTTCCGTTGACGAGCCGCTTTTTTGCCTCGCCTTGTTAAGCATGTGAGACACATTCTTTTGGGGTGTAATCAACCGGATTTGTCAGATATCCGTCACGAAACGCAGTTGCAGGGGCATGGCGTGCTGAATTCCTTTCTATCGATAATTACCAACGGTAATACAGGTCAGGCGCTTCCAGTTTTGGTTGCGCTCGGACTCACCTTCACGGCGATTTATATGCTCAAGGGGCGGGCCTGGGCGCTTATGTATGTCGCTTTGATACCTTTCTTGAACTGGTCGTTCGGCGTGATTCCGGAATTCGAGATATTCGGCAAAAGTGCGACCTGGCCGCATGGCCTGTCGCTGCACCCGATGACCATTGTGACGGGCATGGTGTTCGTCGTGCGCGACTTCGTGCAGCGCGAGATGGGGCACCGTGTGCTGGCCGTGATGGCGATGGCTGTGGCCTGGTCGTTTTTCTATGCTTGGCCGGTGATTGCGCTGGCCAGTGGCATTGCCTTCGCTGTTTCAGAGGGCGTCGACTGGCTGATGTTCACTTTCACCAAGTATCGTCTGTCGACGCGTATTCTGTTGTCGAGCGCTCTGGCCGCGCCCGTCGACACGACTGTGTTCCTGTATGGCGCCGACCTGGCCAAACAACTGAACTTCAACGGATCCATCCTTCATGGTCCCGTCACGATGCCGATCGTTCGCTTCTTCTGGGATCAATCGTGGATCATCCCGCTGCCCGACGGAAATACGTTCCATATTGCCAATTGGGTCGTGTTCGTGATCGGCAAGATGGTGGGCGCGGTTGCCGTGTCTATGATCATGCGGCGGCGTGAAAACCTCGGCCTGGTAGACCCGGCCGAGGCTTGAGGCATTAGCTTGGGTCTTTTTCCAGAAGGCCGAACCGGGCCTTCATGCCGGCAAGGCCCGCACCGACCAGCGGCGCGAGGAGGAACAGCCAGAGCTGTGACATGGCATGTCCGCCCGCAAACAGGGCGGGGCCGAAGCTGCGCGCCGGGTTGACCGAGACGCCTGTGACCTGAATGCCGACAATGTGGATGGCTGTCAGGGTCAGGCCGATCGACAGGCCCGCCATCGGCGTTGGCGCAGCCAGGTTGGTTGACCCGAGGATGACAACGAGGAAGAGGAATGTGGCGACAACCTCGAAGATGATCGCGGCCATCAGGCCGTACTCGCCAAGATAGCCTGGCCCCCAGCCATTCTGACCCAGTCCGTTGACGGCGACATCATAGCCGGTCTTGCCGCTGGCAATGAGGAAGAGGATGCCAGCACCGATCGTGGCGCCAATGAATTGGGCCAGCCAGTAGGTGAGCATCGTCTTGCCGTCCATGCGGCCTGCGACGAAGGCGCCGAAGCTGACGGCCGGGTTTACGTGACAGCCGGAGATATGGCCGATGCCATAGGCCATGGCGACGATGGCGAGGCCAAAGGCGAATGCGATTCCAAGTTGGCCGACCTGGTCACCGGCCAGAACGGCGGAACCGCAACCAAAAAGGACAAGCGTCAGGGTGCCGACGAGCTCGGCTGCAAAGACTTTCATTGTTTTCCCTCCCAGGGTGTGACGGCCCGATGCCGCCTGCGAAGGATTTTGATGCAGTTTTCCGCATTCTGCAATTGACATGCATTGTTCGCCCGCTAATAAAACGAGACGTTATCTTATAACATTAAATGCAGGTTTCCTCCCCCATGAAATACCTTCTTGCTGCAGTGGCCACGGCGCCACTCCTTGCCGGCATGGCCTATGCCCAGGCCGAAGACGAAGTCCGGATCGAACAACCCGTTATCGTGACGCTGCCGGGGCCGCAGCGTACCGCCGGGGAGATGGTCAGCAACGTGGCTGCGCTCGACCGCAAGGCCCTCGTTGAGGACATGTCGTCGACGCTTGGCGACACGCTCGATCGCCAGCCGGGCGTCGCTTCAACCTCGTTCGGGCAGGGGGCGAGCCGGCCTGTTCTGCGCGGCCTTGGGGCCGAGCGCGTACAGGTGCTGACGAATGGCATTGGCGTCATCGACGTGTCGGCGGCAAGCCCTGACCACCAGGTGGCAGCGGACGGGATCGATGCCGTGAAGGTGGAAATCCTGCGCGGGCCCGCGGCGCTGGTCTATGGCGGACAGGCAATTGGCGGCGTGGTCAACGTGATCGACGGCCTGATCATGGAAGACCTGCCCAAGCGCCCCTTGGCGGGCGAGGCTTATGCGGCCAGCAACAGCGTCAATGACGGCACCGAGGCCGGTGGGCGCATTCAGGGTGTGCTGGGGTCACTTGTGGGTACCCTGACCGCTTCGACGCGGGACTTTGGCAATTATGACATTCCTTCACCGGCGCAATCTGATCGCCTGCGCGCGGAAAATGGTGAACCTGCAGGGCCTGATGGCGAACTGCCGAACTCCTTCGTGCAAACCAATTCAGTCGCCGGTGGCCTGTCCTGGGTCGGCGACAAGGGCTTTCTTGGCGGTGCCGTGCGCCAGCAAAGCTCGCAATATGGCCTTCCCCTGGAAGAGACCGCCTTTATCGACCTGAAACAGACGCGCTATGACGTGCGCGGTGGTCTCAATGTGGATAATGGCTTTTTCACCGACATCACGGCGTCGGCCTCGGTCGCCGACTATGAGCATACGGAGTTTGAAGGCCCCGGCGAACCGGGAACGATCTTCAAGACCAATGGATTTGAAGGCCGAATTGAAGCGGGCCATGTCATCGGCCCACTCCAGGGCGAGTTCGGTATCCAGTATGCGGATAGCTCGCTCGATGCGATTGGCGATGAGGCCTTCATCACGCCGACGGATACAAAGAGTGTCGGAGTTTTCTTCTACGAGACGCACGATTTTGATAGCGGCCTTGGCATTGAAGGCGGGCTGCGCGGCGAGCAGGTCGATCTCGATAATGATGGCGCGGGCAAGGTGAGCTTTGACCTCGCGAGCGGTTCCGCCGGTGTCCACAAGCACTGGGATTCCGGCTGGTTCCTCGGCACGCAGGTGTCGTGGGCCGAGCGGGCGCCAAACCAGAGCGAGCTGTTTGCGGATGGTCCGCACCTGGCGACAGAGCAATACGAAATCGGCGATGCGACGCTCGGCAAGGAGCGCGGGCTGAATTTCGAAGGCACGGCGCGCTGGGAAAACGACACGATGAGCTTCGGCGCGAACCTGTTCCTGACGGACTTTTCTGACTTCATCTATCTCGCTGCGACGGGCGCAGAGCTGGACGATCTACCCGTTTATGAATTCCGCCAGCAGGACGCGCAGTTCACGGGCGGCGAACTCTTTGCCAACTATCAGCTGCTGGATGGCCCGCTGAAAGCGGACTGGAAATTCGATGCCGGCCTCGACTTCGTGAAGGCGGAATTCGATGATGGGTCGGATGTGCCCTACGTGCCGCCGGTGACGCTGAATGCCGGGGCCGAAGCTGACTGGGGCGCGCTGGCGCTGGGCGCGAAGATGACCTGGGCAGGTGACCAGGATTCGCCGGGTATCGGGCAATTGCCGACGGATGGCTATGTGACGGCCGACCTGCACGCCGATCTCGATATTGCCCGCTATGGCTTTGGCCGGACCGGAACGAAACTGTTCCTTGAAGCGCGCAATGTGAGCGATGAGGAAGTGCGCATGGCAACCTCCGTGCTGAAGGACAGCGTGCCGCAGCCGGGCCGGAACATCCGCGCAGGCATTCGTTACCTGTTTTAGCGGCGGCTACTCGCAGCCAATGCCGTCATTGTCCCGGTCGAGGTGGGCGCCGTAACCCGGCTCTCCCCTGCGGACCGGGGCAGCGCCGGCGGCGCGGGCCTCATTGCAGTTCCGATAGGCGTCTGTCGAAGGGCGCGGGCGGAGTAAGGCGTTGGAAGCAGGCGGCGTGGCGGCACGCTCTGTCGGCCGCGCAGGCGCCGATGCGCGGTGGCAGTGATAGTCCCCTGTCTTGCGGTTTGTGTGGCAGCCCTCGGCGTTCAAGCCGCCCCCATGGGCCGAAGCGGCCAGCGGCAATGCCGCCGCGAGGATGAGGATGGCAAAGAGCTTGCGCATAAAGTCAGGTCTCCAGCCCTCAAGCATGGACCCGTCTGGTTAAACCGCCTCTATTTAAACCCGGTCATTTTGCGCGAAACTGAGCCTATCAGACCGCGACAGGCGCCTTGATATGGGCGTGGGGCGTGTAGTTCTCGACCTTGAAGTCCTCATATTCCCAGCCGAACAGATCGGTCTTGTCAGGATTGAGCGTGATCGAGGGCAGGGCGCGCGGTTCACGGCTCAATTGCAGTTTCGCTTGCTCGATATGGTTGAGATAGAGGTGGGCGTCGCCGAACGTGTGAACGAACTCGCCGGGCTTGAGGCCGGTGGCCCGGGCCATCATCAGGGTTAACAGCGCATAAGACGCAATGTTAAACGGCACGCCCAGAAAAATGTCGGCCGAACGCTGGTAAAGCTGGCAGTTCAGTTTCCCGTCCATGACATTGAACTGGAACAGGCAGTGGCAGGGTGGCAGGGCCATTTCGTTCACATCAGCCGGATTCCAGGCTGATACGATCAGGCGGCGCGAGTTCGGATTCGTGCGGATTTCATCCAGCACCCACTGAATCTGGTCGATCACACGGCCGTCCGGCGCGGCCCAGCTGCGCCATTGCTTGCCATAGACGGGGCCGAGGTCGCCATTGGCGTCTGCCCAGTCGTCCCAGATCGAAACGCCGTTATCTTTCAGATACTTGATGTTGGTGTCGCCCTTGAGGAACCATAGCAGTTCCACAATGATCGAGCGCAAGTGGAGCTTCTTGGTTGTGACCATCGGGAAGCCGTCGGCGAGGTCAAACCGCATCTGGCGGCCAAACACGGCGCGGGTGCCGGTGCCGGTCCGGTCAGCCCGCTCGAAGCCGTTTTCCAGAATGTCTGACAACAGGTCGAGATACTGTTTCATACGGGCCTCGTGTGCGATTCGTTGGTTAAAAGTCTTAACACAAACTTGCTTCCGCTGACCAACATTTGGGCGCCCGGCAAACAAAATATAATGAATGTTATGAAATATAGAGCGTTGTATCCGAGACTAATCCAGGACGGGGGGAGATACGACAGTGATTACGAGGCAGTTGAGAAGTTTTATCAGTTGTTGGCGCGATGACACACGCGGCAATATCGCAATCATTTTTGCCCTCTCCATCGTCCCAATCCTTTCCATCGTTGGCGTCGCGATCGACACGCAGATGACGATGACCCAGAAGAACAAGGTTCAGGCCGTTATCGACAATGCCGTGATCTACGGCTCGCGTTCGATGCAGGGGGGCATGTCCCGCGCCGATGTGACCAAGGAAGTGAACACCTATGTCGCCGCGCTACTGAAGCAGCAGGACGGTAACCTGACCTGTACAGGTGTGGCGATGGAATACGTGGACGGCAAGCAGGACATCAACGCCACAATCCTGTGCTCGCAGCCGACAACCCTCTCGAACCTCTTTGGCCAGACCAAGATGGACTTCCGCGTCCGCTCTGGTTCAACCTATGGTATCGGCAAGCTGGAAGTGGCTTTTGTCTTCGACGTGTCGGGCTCCATGGGCAACAATGGCAAGATGTCGGACCTCAAGGTCGCCGCACGCGATGCTATCGACACGCTGATGCCTGCGGACTCAAACCTCGCCAACCCCGATGATGTTCGCGTCGCCATGACGACCTATGACACGATGGTCAATGCGGGCAGCTATTTCACGGCAGTTACCGGCAAGAACAAGAATCGCACGGAATCAGTCACGACCGTTGAGTGGCAGGAAGTCTGTGTAAACTTCAAGAGAAATGGCGACTGCAAGAAAAATGGCTATGAATGGCAGCAGGTCGAGGTGACGGATTCCGTCTCCATCAACAATACCTGCGTGCAGGAACGCGTGGGTGCACAAGCATATACGGACGAAGCCCCCGGCAAGAATGCGTGGCTGGAACCGGGTGGTGTTTATTATAGCAACGGCAGCCTGCGGGCCCGGACATGCAACAGCATTGGCCCGCTCCCGCTCACCAACAACAAGAACACGCTCTACGGCTATATCAACAATCTCAATGATTACGGATCAACGGCGGGCCATATGGGTGTGGCATGGGGCTGGTACCTGCTTGCGCCGAGCTGGAGTTCCGTCTGGCCGGTGGCGTCAAAGCCGCTGCCCTATGATGAGCCAGATGCCGCAAAGGCCATGATCATGATGACCGATGGTGAGTTCAACTCGTCCTTTGCCGACGAGCTGGGCAACTCTTTCGACCAGGCCAAGAAGCAGTGTGACGCGGCCAAGGAAAAGGGCATCGTGATCTATACGGTGGCATTCCAGGCCCCGAAGCAGGGCCAGGATATCCTGAGCTATTGTGCGAGCTCGGCAGATTTTGCGTTCACGCCGGATAATGGCCAGGAACTGCAGGACGCCTACAAGATGATCGCCCAGTCGATTTCCGATCTGCGCATTACCTACTAGCCGTCAGCCTGTTTCACATCGGGAGGTCGCGGGGCGGTGGTTAATGCCGCCTTGCGCGGACCTCTCGAAAAGGCCCTCGTTCCCTAACACGCCGAAAATCAATATCAGCCATAATGGCGGGTGGGAGCAGTCAGAATGGCTGTGGATGAGGCGCATGTCATGTTGGTCAATTCAGAACGTCAGCCAGATGGCTTTGTGCGCGACTCGCGCGGGAACGTCGCCGTTATTGCAGCCTTGACGATCATCCCGATCCTATGCGTCGCCGGCATAGCCATTGATGTGCAGATGACGATTACGCAAAAGAACAAGATCCAGGCCGTTATCGACAGCGCCGTTATTGCGGGCTCCAAGGCCATGCAGGCCGGCCAGACGGAAGACGAAATTCGCCTCATGGTGAAGAACTATGTCGCCGCCGTTGTGAAGGTACAGGAGAACGGTCTGACTTGCGGCGAGCCGCAGCTATCCTTCACCGATGGGACCGAGGATATCGACGCCCGGATCGACTGCTCGCAAAAGACGACCCTGTCGCAGCTGATGCATCGCGACACGCTGGATTTCCACGTGTCATCGAGCACGACCTACGGCGTTGGCAACGTCGATGTCGCCTTCATTTTCGATGTGTCTGGCTCGATGAACTCGAACAACCGGCTGGAGAATCTGAAAGAGTCCGCCAAAACGGCCTTTGATGAACTTCTGCCTGATGACCGGGAGCTGGATGGCACGGTTCGTATTGCGCTGACGACATATAATTCGAATGTAAATGCCGGGCAATATTTCGACGATGTGACGCGCAAGATTACGCTGGGTACGGACTCGGCATCAGGTTCCAATTCGGCAAAGTCGCGCTATGACGCCTATAATAACCGTGTCCTGATTGATCAGGCTACAGGCAAGCGGTTCTTCTATTACGAGCAAGCGACTTGCAGCAACTATTGTGGCTACAGCAGCAGCTGGACAATCACACCCAAGCGCCGGTGGTTCGAAACAGATATCGGCGACAATACATGCGTTTCGGAACGCGTGGGTGTGAATGCGTTCACTGATGCTGCCGGCGGTACAGGCGCTGACAATTCCATGATTGCGGGCAACCCGCTGTGGAACTGGAATACGAATACGAACAACAAGAGTAACGGATCTTATGAAGTGGAGCATGGCGGCGCCAACTCCTCCAGCGGCGCATTCAATCCGACCCCCGCACAGTGCCAGGACTCTTCGCCTCTGCCGCTGACGGAAAACAAGTCGGACCTGAAGGATTACGTTGACGCCCTTCATGCTGGCGGCGGTACGGCGGGTCACCTCGGCATTGCCTGGGGTTGGTACCTGATTTCGCCGGACTGGGACTCGATCTGGCCGACGGCATCACACCCCTGGCCATGGGACGAGCCCGACACGGCGAAGGCCATCATCCTGATGACCGATGGCGAGTTCAACCAGACACACCCTTCCATCACCAAGAGCTCGATCCAGCTGGCCATGGAATTCTGCGACGCCATGAAGGAAGAACCCTATAAAGTGCAAATCTATACGGTCGGGTTTCAGGTGCCGAGCAGCGCGGCCAAGACGCCGAGCGGGGCCACCATCCTGGATTATTGCGCGACCGACGCAGGCCATGCCTTCACGCCCAACAATGGGGAAGAGCTGACAGACGCCTATAGGGCCATCGCCCAATCGATTTCGGACCTGCGCATCACACGCTAGGCAGCCGCACAAGCGTGCGATCAATACAAGGGGGTTGTGACCATGACAGGCAGATTGTTCGCGCAATGGGGCGCTTCGCACCGGGGCAATGTGGCCATCATGGCGGCGCTGTTCATCCCGGCCGTTCTGGCCGTTGGCGGCATTGCCGTGGATTTCCAGTATACGGTACGCCAGAAGAGCAAGGTGCAGTATGCGCTCGACTCCGCCGTGCTGGCAGGCGCGCTATCGCGTCAGGCCGGGAAAAGCGAAGAAGTTGTGGCGGCTGACGTGCGCGCCTATGCGGAGGCCTTGATCGGCCGGCAGGGCGGACGGATTTCCTGTGTGCCTGTCACGGTCAGTTTCAATCCGGACAACGAGGACATCAAGGGCGCTATCCGGTGCGACCAGCCGACCTTCATTTCAAATCTCATCGGCTTCGAGAAGATGAGCTTTCCGGTCTCGTCGACTTCGACTTATGCGATTGGCAATGCCGACGTCGCCTTCGTGTTCGACGTGTCGGGTTCGATGAACAGCTACAATCGACTGAGCCTCCTCAAGTCTGCCGCAGAAGTAGCATTTGACGAACTTTTGCCCGATGAGAAGCCCCGGGACGGGAAAGTGAGGCTGGCCATTGCGACCTACAATAACGCGGTCAATGCGGGGAGCTATTTAAACGCCGTGACGCGCTCGCAGGTGTTGCCAGCGGATGCCAGCAACGCGGCGGCGCGCAGTGCCTACGACACCTATAATGGAGCCCGCATGATCGATGCCGCTACGGGCAAACGTTTTTTCTACTATGAGCGCGAGCAGTGCCCAGGCGGAAACTGCAATGGCAACTGGGACGCGGCACGCCGGGCGTACGATGACGCTTCCATCGGCGACACATGCGTCTATGAGCGGACCGGCGGCGATGCGGCGACGGATGCGGTGCCAGGCTCTGGCAAATGGATCGGGGCGGGTAATCCGCGCTGGAACTGGTGGGCCAGCAATTCCAACAAGCGTGACGGCCAGTCGCGGATCGAGAACCAGGCGGGAAGCTCTTCGCGCGGTGCCTATGACATGAGCTTCGCCGATTGTCGGGCCTCCGGGCCTGTTCCGCTGACGGAAGACAAGGCTGCCCTGAAGGCCCATGTGCAGTCTCTGACGGCCAATGGCGGCACCGCCGGTCATATCGGCCTTGCCTGGGGCTGGTACCTGGTCTCGCCGAAATGGGATTCCATATGGCCGGAGGAGTCGAAGCCGCTCGACTATGATGTCAAGAACAACATGAAAGCCGTCATCCTGATGACTGACGGTGACTTCAATTCCTATCATCCGACGGCCACCAAGAACTCGTTCCGTCAGGCGCAGGACCTGTGCGACACGATGAAGGCGGAGCCATCCAAGATCCAGGTATATACGGTGGGCTTCCAGGTGCCGAGCAATGTGCAGAAGACCGGGGATGGACGCACCATCCTCGAATATTGCGCAACGAGCCCTGCCTATGCCTTCAACGCGTCAAATGGCGAGGAACTGGCAGCGGCTTATCGCTCCATCGCGCAGTCGATCTCGGAACTGCGGATCAAGCAGTAAGGGCCTCAAGCGGATAGGACATGGCCACGTTGCACCGGTCATAGCGCTGACCATAAATATCGAGCATTGTGGCATCATGCTCGAAGCCGAGCTTTTCGTAGAGGTGGATGGCCGCCGCGCATTTGCGGTTGGTAAGTAGGTAAAGGCTGTTCATCTTCATAGTGCGCGCCCGTTCCAGGGCCTTTGCGAGCAGGAACTCGCCTGACTTGCGGCCGCGGGCAGATTTCAGGACGCCCATTTTCGTCAGCTCGAAATGACCATCCTTGACTGGCATCAGCGCGCAGGTGCCCACGATACCGAGGCCACCTGTTGAGACGAAGAGGATCTGACCACCCTTGTCGATGATCAGCTCCTTCGGGTTGGACAGGATGGCGATGTCATTCGGCTCGAGCGTGAACATGTCCGAAATCCACTCGGCATTGATGTCGTAGAACGTGCTGGCGAGGTCATCGGAATATTCGATGATGGCGTGACCGTCGCGGGCGCGATCCGGCATCGATTTGGCGTCGAGGGCTGCTTCGATCCGGGCGATCTGGTCGAGGAGGCTGACGTCAGGGCCGGCGGCCATTTCTTCGGCGGCACGCGCGACATGAGGCCAGACATCGCGTTTCATGCGGGCTACCGCTGAGGCGCCGGCTTCGGTCAGGTTTATCGTTTTCTGGCGCCGGTCTATTTCAGACACCGTCGTTTTGGCGAGACCCATATCAACGAGGCCCACAAGGCTTCGGGTCACCGCCGGCTGGCTCACGCCCAGAGCGCTGACGGCTTCGCTGACGGTTAACGGTCCGTAGCGGTCGAGCGCGGCCAACAGGGGAAAATGGCTCGGCTGCGTGATGAAGCAGTTCTGCTCGAAGATCTGGGTCGCGTCGGCCTGCAGGCGTTCGGCGAGGCGCTTCAGTCGGCTACCAAGTGCGAGGTAGCCTAGCTCCTGCAATATGTCTGGCATCGTGGTCTCCGCATTATACATAACATGTTATGTATAGGCGATGGCCTGTCAATATGCCTGGGGGCAAAATCAGGCGCGTGGCGCAAAGGTCTTCCATCCGGGCGACAGGTGACCTATATAGATACTGTCTTCGGACTATGGCGATAAACGCGCGTGTAATAAGCGGCTCGGACCCGGGGGCGGTACCCGGCGACTCCACCACAAGCAGGCTCAGGCATACTTCGCCTGTTTCTGACGGGGTCGAAATAGTATCGACGGACGTGTAAAGACGAGGCCTTCACCGGATTGAGCCCCCTCAGAAGCTCACATCAACATAGTTGCAAATGACAACCATGCTGAAGGTCAACTGCTCGCAGCGTAGCTGTACGTAGTTAACCGAATTAACTCCTAAGGATTCAGCTCCTTAGGCGGGGCCCGGAGGCGCCTGGCAACAGAAGCCTCCACTTATCTCCCCCTATTCCCGGTAGTCGAGTGGCGGTTCACGGTTACCCAGAAGCGACGTGTACTCGTAGTCCTTTCCGCGGGCTGCCTCGAACTCTTCGCGGGCGGCCTTGCGCAGTTTCGGATCCTTGTAGAGCTCGATCGCGGCGAGCGTCAGCGTCTTGGCGGCGACCTGCGCGCCCTTGTAACCAATCGACATGCCGCTGGCGGCGGTTGCCTGCCAGCTGTGCGCAGAGGTGCCGGGCACCCATGTGGCCGCGCGCATGCCGACTGTCGGCACCGCATAGGAGACATCGCCAACATCGGTCGATCCATAGCCCAGGGAAACCTCGAAGGGCTGGACCACGCTCTCGCTGCCGAGCGGAAGGCCCGGCTTGCTGAAGCTCTTGTAGATCTCCTCGGCGAAGGCTTCTTCTTCTGGCGTGTAGGTGATGCCACCGACTTCGCGCAGCTTGGAATCCATCATCTTGGCGAGTGTCTCGTTGACCAGAAGCGGATTGTTGCCGTGGATGATTTCCCAGTCGACGGTCGTGCCGGTTCCAAGTGCAGCGCCGCGCGCGGCATCTTCCAGCCGGGCCCAGATTTCCTTTACGCCTTCGGGGTCGGGATGGCGGACATAGTAAAAGACCTCGGCAAAGTCCGGCACCACATTTGGCGCGATGCCGCCCGACGTGATGACATAGTGGATGCGGGCGTCCTGGGGCACATGCTCGCGCATCATGTTGACCATGTAGTCGAAGGATTCGACGCCATCGAGGGCCGAGCGGCCGCGTTCGGGCGCGCCGGCGGCATGGGCGGATACACCATGGAAGCGGAACTTGGCCGAGCGGTTGGCGAGCGACGTGCTGGCTGCGGCAGAGTTCTCGTCGTCGGCATGCCAGTGAAGGGCGATATCGACATCATCAAACAAGCCCTCGCGGACCATGTAGACCTTGCCGCTGCCGCCCTCTTCAGCGGGCGTGCCATAGAGGCGGACCGTGCCCGGCGTGCCGGTCTTCTCCAGCCAGTCGCGGATCGCGAGCGCGGCGCCGACCGAGCCGGCGCCGAACAGGTTGTGGCCGCAGGCGTGGCCGGCCGTCTTGCCTTCAATCGGTGAGCGATCCGGGCTGGCATCCTGGTTGATGCCGGGCAGGGCGTCGAATTCGGCCAGCACGGCGATCACCGGCTCGCCGGAGCCATAGCTGGCAATGAACGCCGTCGGGATACCTGCAACGCCCGCCTCAACCTTGAAGCCCGCATCCTTCAATGTCGACTGAAGCAAGCCGGAGGATTTCTCTTCCTGATAGCCGACCTCTGCCCAGTCCCAGATCTGCTTGGCGATGGCCGCTGTCTGTTCATAGCGCGCATCGACACTGTCGATCACGGCCTGGTCGCTTTTGCTCTGCGCGTGGGCGCAGGCGGTCAGGGCGAGAGCGGCGAGACTGGGGGCGAGAAGGCGCATGCGGGAACTCCGGCAGGTTCAGGTTTCTGTCGGCCCCAGACTGTCGCATGGGGCCGATGGAAACAAGACGTACGGGAGGTTTGTTGGCGCGATCCGGCCTTCTGTCTAATCGATGGGCGGGACCGGTTGCTGCGGCACGTCCTTGTTGAGCTCCGGTATTTCCAGAATGCCCCGACCCAGATGGCTGTGGCCACGGCTGTAGAAGAAATAGATGAGCAGGCCGATGGCGCCCCAGACAGGCAGAACCATTTGCGCCACGAAGGGCAGGTTGAGGTAGAGGCCGAGACAGCCAAGTGCTGCGATCGGGGCAATGACCCAGACCAGCGGCGTGCGGAATGGCCGGTGGCGTTCAGGATCGGTGCGGCGCAGGATCATGACGGCAAGGGCCACCATGAAAAAGGCGAACAGCGTGCCTGAGTTGGAGATGTCGGCGAGCTGGCCAACCGGGAAGAAGGCGCCGGCAATGGCGACAACAATGCCTGTGAAAATGGTCATCTTCCAGGGCGTGCGGTATTTCGGGTGGACGTCAGACAGGCTCTCCGGAAGCAGGCCGTCGCGGGCCATGACGAAGAAGATGCGCGTCTGGCCGTAGATCATCATCAGGATGACCGAGGGCAGGGCGATCGAGGCGGCAAGGCCAACCAGGTTGCCGATCAGCGGGAAATTGATCCGGCGCAGCGTCTCGGCCAGCGCTTCCTTGGAACAGACGATGGGGGCTGTGCCTTCGCGGGCCAGTTCTGCGCAGCGATTGGCAAAGCCGATACCGTCGGGGCCGAGTACAACGCCAGCCGCATCGCGAACCGGCTGGGCACCGACCGTGCCGACAACACCGGCCGCCACAAGAAGATAGAAGATTGTACAGATGCCGAGTGACCCGATCAGGCCGATGGGCACGTTGCGCTGCGGGTTCTTTGTCTCTTCTGCCGCCGTCGAGACGGCGTCGAAGCCGACATAGGCAAAGAAGATGGAGGCAGCTGCGCCGATCACCCCCAATCCGTCATGGCCCAATATCCCTGTGGGCAGAAGCGGCGAGAAATTCTCGCCCTTGAGCAAGGGCATGCTGAGAACAATGAAGGCCGTCAGCGCGACGATCTTGATGCCAACGAGGACGGCGTTGACCGAGGCACTCTCGCTGGTGCCGAGGACGAGGAGCCAGGTGACCGCTCCGGCGACCAGAATGGCTGGCAGGTTGATGACGCCATGGCTGAAATCGACGGTCGGAATGAAGCCGCTGAAGCCCCATGCCGGCCCGCTACTTAAAAACTCGGGTAACCCTAGCCCTGTCGTATGCTGGATCAGCCCCATCACATAGCCGGACCAGCCAACGCACACGGCCGAGGCGGCCACAGCGTATTCGAGGATCAGGGCCCAGCCGACCATCCAGGCGAGAAGCTCGCCCATCACGGCGTAGGTATAGGTGTAAGCGGAGCCTGAAACCGGCACCATCGAGGCCAACTCGGAATAGCAGAGAGCGGCGACGGCGCAGACAAAGCCGGCAATGACGAAGGAGAACATCATGCCCGGCCCGGCCTTTTGCGCGGCGGCGGCGGTCAGCACGAAAATACCTGTGCCGATAATCGCACCGATGCCCAGCATGGTCAGCTGGAAGGCGCCAAGGGAGCGGTGGAGTGACTTGCTTTCGGCCGTTGCCAAAATGGCATCCAGCGATTTGATCCGGTCGAAAATCATGAGGAAAAATCTTTCAGGCGAGATGCCTATCGCGCAAGGATAGAGGCAAATTTCCCCCGCGCAAGATCGATTTCGGCGGGCCTTGGCGGGCTGGGGGTGTGCTGCAGTGTTTCATCGCATTCGCCCGAATGTGTGCGCGAATTCATTGCATTGGCGCCGGAACGGACAGCTTTGTGCGTTGCATCACTGTTCATAAGGGACATGACCTATTGGCCGTGTCCGGGTTCTGATGCAGTGCAGCACGCATGGCCTCCGGACTATCGGATAGTCTTACCGCTACGGCTCAACAGACAAGGTATGCCCCCGTGACCAACACACCGAGTGCGCCCTCCAGGCCCGCAAAAAAACGTGAGGCTTTCCTGCCTTTCCTGCCGAAATTCATGAGCGGCACGAAGACCCTACGCTGGCTGAAGCGCGTGCATGCGTGGACCGGCCTCTGGGGCGCGCTGATCTTCCTGATGATGGGCACGAGCGGTTTCCTGCTGAACCACAGGTCCACCGCGAAGATCGATACCGGGGCACCGAGGGAGGTTTCTTCGGTTGTTCTGGAAGTCGATCCGTCGGTGATCACTTCCCCGGCTGAACTCGGCACGTGGGCCCAGACGGCATTTGGAACCTCCATCACACCGCGCCCGCCAAAGGGTGAGCAGGACAGCGCGGGGAAGGGGGGCAACGCTGTCTTCATGAACAAGGAAGTGACGCCGGTTGAGGTCTGGAAACAATCTTTCAGCGGCCCGAACGGTGCACTCGTCGTGGAATATGCCAAAGGGGCGACGACCGTGACCGCCACCCGAAAGGCCGAGAATATCTTCGGGCTTGTCAAAAACCTCCACAAGGGCAGTGGCCTCGGCATTCTCTGGGTCCTGTTCATCGACCTCACGGCCGGTGCACTTATCACGATGAGCCTGACGGGCGCCTTGCTCTGGAGCCAGCTGCATGGGCCGCGCCTTGCGGCCATCGGGATCGCGTCTGGATGTCTGGCGGCTGGCCTGTTCGCCTCGCTTCCGAACTTTATCTAGGTCAGCTGTAACGCGCCTCGACCTTCGGTCCGGCCTTTCCGGTGGCAACGGCCTCAACGCTGGCTTTCAGGTCAGCGAGATAGGCGTCCACCACGTCGGCATGCTTGGGTGACAGCATCAGGTGCAGGCTGGGCGGCTCCTTTGTGACGGAGGTGAACCAGCCGCGACGGTAGATTTCGCCATAAATGGCGAAGGCGTGGTGCTCCGGATGGCGGAAGGCGACGAGGCCGAGCATGGGATTGCCGAGTATCTCGAAGCCGAGCTGTTTGACGCCTTCTTCAATGCGCTCGCGTGTCTTGCAGACGAGGCCCTGCTTCTCGCGATAGCCGTCAACGCCAAGCGTGTTCATCACCGCCCATGCCGCCGATATCGCACCGCCAGGACGCGTGCCTGCCAGCGTCGGCGTTTTCATTGGCGCACCTGACCAGCCGGCCATGTCGAAGGGCATATATTCATAGAGGGCTTCCGATCGGAAAAGCACAGTTGAGGCGCCCTTGGCGCAATAGCCATACTTGTGCAGGTCGGCGCTCATCGAGTGAACTTGCGAGACTTCGAAATCGAAGGGCGGCACTGGCACGCCATTCATCCGCGCGAAGGGCGCGAAATAGCCGCCAACGCAGGCATCGACATGCAGCCAGACATTCTTCTTCGCGGCGACCTCGCCGAGCGCGGCAATGGGGTCGATGATGCCATGCGGGAAGCTCGGCGCGGAGCCGACCATCATGATCGTCGCATCATCGACCGCTTCGCCCATGGCGACCGGGTCGGCTTCATAGGAGCCGTCTGACTTCAGCGGCACGCGGCGGATCTCGATATCCATCAGGTGCGCCGCCTTGTCGAAGGCGAGGTGGGCAGACTGCGCGAGCACGATATTGGCGCCCTCGCGGGGGCGGCCATTGGCGCGGGCATAGTCGCGCGCCGTCTTGATCGCCATCGTGATCGAGTCCGTGCCGCCGGATGTCATGGCGCCGGTTGCGCCTTCCGGGCCGTGCAGGAGCTCGAGGCCCATCGCGATGACCTCCTTCTCCATCTGCGCAAGGCTGGGGAAGGCGAGGGGACCAAGACCATTCTCTGCCATGTACATCCCGTAGGCCTCATGCTGGACGTGGGACACGTCCTCGCCGGCATTGAAGACATAGACAGCGGTGCGTCCGTCGCGCCAGGCTGCGTCGCCGCCGCCGCGCGTCACCATGTCGGCTTTCACCTCGTTCCAGTCGCGTCCCTGCTGTGGCATCTTCATGGTCTGTATTTCCTCACGCGTCTAACGGATATTTTTGCAGTCAGCCTATACGCACCGGACGCCGATGACCAGCGAACCCGGCGCGGCGCTGGCCCTGCTTTTGCCGCTGCAGGATCGGCCAGGCTTACATCCCCCATGAGGCGACAAGGCGAAGTAAAAAATAATCCTCGCCTGCCGTGCGAAGCCCGTTGCCGGGTGAGGGTGCCGGGCATAGTGTACAGGAAAATAACCAACACCAGAATCGAGGGTCGATCAGCGAACATGACGGACTATATCGGATATGATGCGCTCACCCAGGCTGCCATGCGCGGTGTCGTACGCGAGGCGCTGAAGCGCGCGCTGGCCAATGGAGGCCTGCCGGGAGAACATCATTTCTACATCACGTTCCGCACCAAGGCGCCCGGCGTGAAAGTCGCTGACTATCTGATGGAACGCTTTCCTGAGGACATGACCATCGTCGTCCAGCACCAGTTCTGGGACCTTGAAGTGAACGAAGGCCATTTCGAGATCATTCTGAAATTCTCCGGCGTGCCGCAGCACCTGTTCGTGCCCTATGCCGCCATCACGCGCTTCGTCGATCCGTCGGTCAATTTCGGCCTGACCTTCGAGACAGCTGCGAAGGACGATGCAGTCATTGCGCCCGCCGCTGCCTTCCAGGCCGCTGAGCCCGAGGCCGCTCCGGCAGCCGGCACGGTCGTCAACCTCGACGCCTTCCGGCGCAAATAGGCCGTCGGCGCATTGGCAGAGACAGAAAAGCCCCGCATCAGCGATGCTGACATGCTTGCCCGTTTTCAGGGCTCCAAGAAGCGGCCACCGTGTTCCGATACACTCGGCATGACGCTTGTTGAAGTCGAGCAGGATGCGATGCGGATCCGCATGGATTTTGACGTGCCGCAGATGTTCGCCAATCCGACGGGCGCCGTGCAGGGCGGGTTCATCTCGGCCATGCTGGATGAGGCGATGAGCACATGCGTTATCATCGCGTCCAACGTGACGATGACGGCGCCAACCCTTGAAATGAAAACAAGTTTCCTGCGCCGCCTTATGCCCGGCGCGGCCAGTGTCGAGGCACGCATCCTGAAGCTCGGCAAGTCTGCCGCCTTCATGGAAGCCGAATGTTTCGGCCCCGAGGGCGAACTTGTTGCCAAGGCGACCGCGACGGCCATCCCGATGCTTTTCAAGCGCCTCGGCTGATGACGTTCGATGCCCGTTCCTATTGGCAGGAGATTCTGGGGAATCCTGACAGAAGGCCACCCGCGACCGCCTTCGTCAATTTCGAACTGATCGGTTTCGACCCAGAGGCCGGTTGGTGCGAAGCGGCTTTTCTTGCGCCGTCGCAAGCGGCCAATCCGGGCGGCAATGTGCAGGGCGGATTCGTGACAGCGATGCTGGACGAAGTCATGTCAGTGGCTGGCTCGATCGTGCAGGGCGGTCCCGCCATGTCGCCGACGCTGCAGATGACGACAAGCTTCATCCGGCCTGTTCCTGTCGGTGTACGCCTTATCGGGCGCGGCCAGGTTGTGCGCAGGGGCCGCGCGGCGATCTTCACCGAAGGCTGGCTGCGCAATGAAGGCAGCGATCTTCTGGCGCAGGCGACAGCCAGTTGCATTCCGCGTGCGATGGACTGGTCATAGACTGACGCAGGAATAATGGCGCGGCACTGCTTTCCTTGTGCTATCCTCCCCACAAAGAAGACTACCGGGAGGAAAACATGGCCGATGACGAGAGCACGATTGCTGTGCCGCAATCCGTAATCGAGGTGACGGCTTTCATGCCCGATGCCCGCAGCAATCCGCACCCGAAGCTGAAGGCTCTGCGCGAGAACTGCCCTGTGATGCGCGACGAGATGGCCAAGACCTGGTTCCTCACGCGCTATGGCGATGTACGCACCACGGTGAATGATCGCTCGTTTGTGCGTCATCCTCTGAAGTCGGAAGAGGGCTCGATCTCGCGCCAGCTGATCGAGGATGAGGACGAACCGGGCCGCACCAGCATCCTGTTCCTCGACGAGCCGGATCATTCGCGTGTTCGCCCGCCGCTCGCCAAGGCGTTTTATACGCGCATCAACAAGATGAAGGCCGAGATTGAGGCCATCGTGGACGAGGCGATTGAGGCGGCGCCTGCCAGTGGCCGTTTCGACCTGATGGCAGAGATCGCGGTGCCGATTCCTGTTCTGGTCATCGCACGAATTCTGGGCGTGGACGAAGAGCGTCTGCCGGAATTCCGCCAATGGTCTGAAGACGTGATCCTTGGCCTCAACCCCGTGCGCACGCCGGAAGAGACCGCCCGCATGGAAACGGGCAGCATCGCGCTCGACACATATTTCCGGGAACTGATGGAAGCCCGGCGCGCTGCGCCCGGCGACGATCTTATATCGGACATGGTGCAATTGCAGGCCAGCGGAGACGCGCCGCTCAGCGACGACGAACTGGTCATCAATCTCGGGGCGCTGCTCGTCGGCGGCAACCTGACGACGACGGACCTAATCGGCAATGGCATCTGGTTGTTCCTGACGCATCCGGACCAGATGTCTGCATTGAAAGCCGAGCCGGGGCTGGGCGCGCAGGCCGTCGAGGAAGTGCTGCGCTTTGAGGCGCCGGTTTCGGCCACGTCGCGCATCCTTGAGACGGACAAGGCGGTTGCGGGATGCCCCATGAAGCACCGCCAGGTCGTGTTCTGCTCGCTGGCGTCGGCCAATCGCGATGCGGAGACATTCGATGCGCCCGATGCTTTCGACATAACGGTCAAGCGGCCGAGCCATGTCGCGTTCGGTGGCGGCCCGCACATCTGTATCGGCGCACCGCTCGCGCGGATGGAAGCCCGGCGCGTCTACCAGAAGCTGTTCGAGCGATTTCCGGATATGCGCCTGCCGGAGCAGGACATGGTCTGGCGGGCGCTGCCATTCTTCAGAGGGTTGGAGCGGCTCGACGTAGAGGTCTAGGCGCTAGTCCATAGCCTCGGCGCTCAGCCAGATGCCTTCGCGCTCTCCCACGCGCCGCTCGACCAGCAGACGGGCGACCTGGTGGTCATCGTCGAACACATTGCCGGTCAGGCTGTCGAGCAGGGCCTTGGCGAGATTGTCCAAGTCCATCCACGGTGGCTCGCCTGTGTATTCCATCACGATGTGCACACTGTAGTCGCCAAAGCCGGGGCGCAGGGGCGGGAAGTCCTTGCGGAAGAATTCCTTCAGCAGGCCTTTGTAATATTTGGTCTGCGTCGTCAGGCCATGGCAGCGCACTTCCAGCGCGCCCATATCCGTGATACGTGCACGGACCTTACCGGACTGGATCCAGTCGCCGTTCATATCGAAGGCCTTCCGGAGGGCATAGGGTTATATACCGCTATGATTTGGCAGGGTCTTTTAATCTGAGTCTCCAGTGTAAAATCTCTTTCGGAGCGTATTTGTCCAAGTGCTCCAATATCGGTTCAAATTCGAACCGCGTATCTGCTTCATTGAGCGGTTGAATCGTTCCGAGAAAGAACAATCGTCGAGCTAAATTCGCGAGAGAGGTGTTTCGCTCGGATTTCAGTTTGAACGACAGTCGAAGAAAATGAGGTCTGTGCAGCAAGATTTCTTCGAACTCGTCCCACCGAAAGTGCTTACTACGCTCGAACAAGCAATAACTGATGCCGGTGGTGCTGAAGCAGAACACGGGGTCGCGCGCCTTCAGGCGGCCAAGAGCCTGCCACCATTGCGCACTCAGAGCGATGGTGGCCCATATGCTGAATACCGAGACGAGAGGGGCGGGAACAAGTTCTTTTATAATCAGGGCGACGGAACCATCTGTTTGGTCGATATCGTTCAGCATGGCATGAGGAAAGATTGCGAATGCTGCGACTGAAAGGATGAGCAACGGGCTCAGACAGACAATGAGCCAGCTTTCCAATTTTATTAGCTTCGGGCAGAGCGTATTCAATGTCGTGTCATCCGCCGTTCGGTCATACGGGCCTCAACGGCTTCCTTGGAATCCTTGAGGCCAAGCCCGGTGGATTCCCGCAGCATCTTGATCGCAGCAAGTTTCCGCCCTGCGGCGATTTCGGTGTCAATGTCCATCCAGCGGGAAACGGTTACGCGCTTCATGGCCGCGTCGATCTCTTCCTGGTTCATGGGAGCGGGCGAGAGCGAACTGCGCCCATTTCCGCGAGCCATGAAGCCCAGCACGAATGCCAGGATGAGCGCGAACAGGATAACTGGGTCTGACAGCTTGTCGATCATGGCCATATTGTTAGGCAGACCGGCCGACTTTGCCAGTCATTTCAGGCGCGCCTATGCCTTTTGGCCACCTTGCCCAATGCCACCTGCATGCTAAACCCCGCGCCAGACATATCCAGCGCATATCAACGGAGCCCTCCTTCATGGCCAATACCCCAACCCGCACCGAAACCGACACAATGGGCCCTGTTGAGGTCGCGTCCGACCGCTACTGGGGCGCGCAGGCCGAGCGCAGCCTCGGGAACTTCAAGATCGGTTGGGAAAAGCAGCCAGAGCCCATCATTCGCGCGCTCGGAATTGTGAAGAAGGCCGCGGCGCAGGCCAACATGGATCTCGGCAAGATGGATCCGGAGCTCGGCAAGGTGATCGTGCAGGTCGCCGACGAAGTGATTGACGGCAAGCTGAACGAGCATTTCCCCTTGGTTGTCTGGCAGACAGGCTCCGGCACGCAATCGAACATGAACGCAAACGAGGTGATCTCGAACCGCGCCATCGAGATCCTTGGCGGCGAGATGGGCTCGAAAAAGCCGGTCCACCCGAACGATCATGTGAACATGAGCCAGTCGTCGAACGACACGTTCCCGACCGCCATGCACATTGCTTGCGCCGAGGAAGTGACGCACCGCCTCGTGCCGGCTCTAAAACACCTTCACGTCGCGCTTGATGCCAAGGCCAAGGCCTGGGCCGACATCATCAAGATCGGCCGCACGCACACGCAGGACGCAACGCCGGTGACGCTTGGCCAGGAATTCTCCGGCTATGCCCAGCAGGTCGAGAATGGCATCGCGCGCATCGAATCCACGCTGCCCATGCTGATGCAACTGGCGCAGGGCGGCACGGCCGTCGGCACGGGGCTCGCCTCGCCGGTCGGTTTTGCCGAGAAAGTGGCCGAGAAGATCGCGGGCATTACGGGCCTCAAATTCACGTCGGCGCCAAACAAGTTTGAGGCGCTGGCCGCGCATGACGCGATGGTGTTCACGCATGGCGCCATCAGCACGGTGGCGATGAGCTGCTTCAAGATCGCCAACGACATTCGCTTCCTCGGCTCCGGTCCGCGTTCCGGCCTCGGTGAGCTGGCCCTGCCAGAGAACGAGCCCGGTTCGTCCATCATGCCGGGCAAGGTGAACCCGACGCAGTGCGAGGCACTGACGCAGGTCTGCGCGCATATCCACGGCAATAATGCCGCCATCGGCTTTGCCGGCAGCCAGGGCCATTTCGAGCTCAACGTGTTCAACCCGATGATGGCCTACAACTTCCTCCAGTCGACGCGCCTTCTGGCAGACGCCGCGATCAGCTTCACCGACAATTGCGTTGTCGGCATCGAGCCGCGCCTCGAGAATATTGCGACAGGGCTCAAGAACTCGCTGATGCTGGTGACGCCGCTCAAGGAAAAATACGGCTACGACCGCGCCGCCAAAATCGCCAAGACGGCCCACAAGAACGGCACGACCTTGCGCGAAGAAGCCATCAAGGACGGCATCCCGGGCGAGGATTTCGACAATATCGTTGATCCAAGCAAGATGATCTCGCCGGGGTGATCATAGGCGTGCTTGCGCCGCTCCCGCCGCTCCTTCAGAACGTCGGGCAAACAGGAGGAACATCAGGATGAGCATCGATTTCAGCAATTTGTTTTCGGTCGAAGGCAAGACGGTCGTCATTACGGGCGGGTCGCGTGGCATTGGCGAGATGATCGCTGCCGGCTTCCTCAGCCAGGGCGCGAAGGTTATCATCTCCTCGCGCAAGGCGCAGGCCTGTGAAGAGACAGTCGAACGGCTGAAAGCCGAGTATGGCGGCGAGATCTATGCCATCCCGTCAGACGTCGGGCAGCTGGTGGGCATCAACCACCTCGCCGACGAGATCGCCAAGCGCGAAGACAAGATTGACGTGCTGATCAACAATGCGGGCGTGGCCTGGGGCGCGACGCTGGAGGACTTTCCGGAAGCCGGCTGGGACAAAGTGATGGACGTTAACGTCAAAGGCGTCTTCTTCCTCACGCAAAAACTGATGCCGCTGCTGCGCAAGTCTGCCAGCGCCGCTGAGCCTGCGCGTGTCATCAACATTGCCTCGATCGACGGCATGCATACCAGCCCGATGAGCGGCTTTGCCTATGGCACGTCCAAGGCCGCCGTGATCCACCTGACGCGCTTCATGGGCGCGCATCTGGCGGGCGAACATATCCTCGTCAACGGCATCGCGCCGGGCCCGTTCCCGACCTACATGCTGTCCACGGGTGTCGGCTTCAAAGGCGAGACGGACGGCGTTGATTGGCAGTTGATCGGCGACCGTAACCCGTCGGGACGCGTTGGTGCGCCGAGCGACGTTGCCGGCCTCTCGATCTTCCTGTCGTCAAAAGCGTCGTCCTACATCACTGGTCATACCATTCCGTGTGACGGCGGCATCGTCTCGTCGAGCTGATTGCCGCCCTGGGCAAGCCTTCTGCAGGAATGTGTGGAGGCTTGCCGGCAGGGGGTGGCGCGATTCCTGTGCGGGTTTAGATTGGCGCGAGAAGAATCACTTCCGCCCAGAAAGGCAGATACACATGTCCAAACCTCCCGTCGGCTCCAAGGATAACCCGTCCCAGTTTGACGTGATCGGCAAGCTCGCCGACGACGAACCCTATTTCGTGATCCGCGCGCATGACCCGCTCTCCTCGGCGCTGGTCGAGCTGCACGCCTATATCGGGGCAGGCCAGTCCGGCGCAGCGCACAACAAGCTTGCCGAAATCATGGCGATGACGTCGGCCCGTGCGCCGCGGCCCGCCTCCAGCCCGAAATACCGCGAGACCTTTGCCATCTCTCTCGCCATGGAACAGTGGCGCGAGACCCACAAGGACTAGGCCATGCATCTGGCGCCGGTGACGCTGGCGGACGCGCATGTCCGCCTTGAGCCTTTTGATCCGGCGCTGTATGGCGCAGCCTTGCGGGCCATGGCCGAGGGCGCACCCGAGCAGTTTGTTCTCTGGTCGCATCGCGGCCCGGGCGACTGGATTGGCCTTTGGCTCGAAACGATCGCCCAGCGCGCGATGGCGGGCACGATGATCCCGTTCAGCGTTCTCTCGCCGGATGGCGCGGATTTTCTTGGCATAACCAGCTATCTCGACCCCCATGAGGTCAATCGCAGCGTCGAGATCGGGATGACGGTCTATGCGCCCAAAGCAGCGGGAACGGCAATCAACCCGGCAGCCAAGCGCCTGCTCCTGGCCCAAGCGTTCGGGGAAGGGGCCGTGCGCGTGCAGTTTCAGGTGGATGACCGCAACAAGCGCTCACAGGCGGCCGTGCTGAAGCTGGGCGCGAAACGCGAAGGCATTCTGCGCAATCACCGCACCTTGCCGGACGGCTTCGTCCGAGACACCGCCTTCTTCTCCATCATCGACACCGAGTGGCCGGATGTGAAGGCGCGTCTCGACGCTCGACTGGCGGCCTTTGGCTGAGTAGTCTGGCGCCATGACGACCCCGATCAATCTCAACAAGGCGCGCAAGGCGAAAGCCCGGTCTGCAAAGGAACAGGCAGCGGCTGAAAACCGCGCGAAGTTCGGACGTACCAAGGTTGAAAAGTCGCTGGAACAGGCCCGCGCCGAAAAACTCGCCCGGTTGACAGAGGGCCACCGCCTGGACGAAGACCCGGAAAAACAGGGTTAACCAGGTCCTATCGAACGGCCCCGGCTTTGCACTTTGCCCAAGTGAAGTGTTCCAAACCGGGAGAGGCCGTCAGATGAAAAACATCCTGATCAAATTCGTGTTTTGCGCCGCAGCCTTTTCGGGCGGCATTGCTTGGGGCATCGCTGCCGAAGCGGCTGAAACCGGCGTCACACTGGCCACGATGTTCGGCCACTAGGGCCTAGCTGCCGCTTTTGGGTGCGTTGGCGTCCAGCAGCTGTTCATCATAGCGGCGCCCTGAGACACGTTCCAGCGCATCGAAGATGGGCTTGGCGGACTTGTCGTTCATCAGCGGAATCTGGCTCGCCAGTTCAGCGGCGCGGGCATAGCGCAGCTGCGCCGTTTCCATGTCGCCACGCGCCTCTGCGCAGGCCCCCTGATTGTGCAGCACGGCGGGTGCGCGCGGATACTCGCGGGCAAGTTCATCCCATTGCGCGCAGGCGCCGAGGAAATTCCCGTTCTTCGTGGCATCCACCGCCAGCGTGAAACGCGTGTCATTCTGCTCTTCCGGGATCAGGCCCTTCTGCATGATCTCGGCGCGCAGCGTCTTGTTATAGGGCGCGATGTCATAGCGAAAACGCCCCACGGCATCGACAACAGCGTCCCGTACCAGACCGATCGGCGCATCATAGGGATTGTAGCTGCTGCGATAGGGGTCGCGGTAGGTGCCGGTTTCAACCGTTCCGTCGCGATACTCGGCGATATCGATACACGTATCGCGCGCTGCAGAACCGGGCTGCACCGAGGTGAAAACGGGCCGGTTGGCGCCAAGGTCAACCAGCGTTGCCGTCACTGAGACATTGACTGTCTCGTTCGTGCATTCGGTTTCCACGATTCCCTGACGCTTGCAATTGAAGAGGCCCTCGTGCTCCACGCAGCGACGCTCGCGTTCATAGCGCACTTCACTCTCCCAGCCTTCAATGGCCACGCCGCCTTCATAGAGACTGTCGGGCTGGGCGCCGGACCTTGCGAACCAGGGCCTGCCGTCGAGGCTGATCTGGGAGATCATCGCTGAGAATTCCGCTTCGGCGACATCGCCTGCCGGGCCGCGAAACCGCCCGACCTCCGGATCACGGAATTCAGCTGCCTGAGGATAATTCGGGGCGATCCGGGCTTCGTAATCATATCCGGGCGTCTGGCAGGCCGCCAACAAAACCGCCGCCAAGGCCAATGGGCTATACCGCATGAAAACATTCCCCTTTTTTTGTCACATCAGGTCTTCAGACTGATAAACCCGGCGTGAACCCGCCATGAACCGGTGCCCTGAGGTGGCCCTTAGGTCAATGGTTGACGTAGGTAGGGGGCAACGCCACTTGTCATCTTCAGAATTCAATGGAGCCTGCCCCACATGACCAGCCCGCTTTTCAAACCCCTCAAGATCAAGTCGCTGAACCTGCCGAACCGCATCGTCATGGCCCCCATGACGCGCAGTAAGTCGCCGGGCGGCATACCGGGCGAAGACGTGGCCGATTATTATGCGCGCCGGGCGGCGGCTGATGTCGGCCTGATCGTGACCGAGGGCACGACCGTCAAGCGGGGCGGGGCCTCGAATGATCCGAACGTGCCGAACTTCCACCGCGCTGATTCGCTCGCCGGCTGGAAACGTGTCGTCGAGAAGGTCCATGCCAATAAGGGCCTCATCGCCCCGCAGCTCTGGCACCAGGGCATGATGCGTAAGCCCGGCACCGGCCCTGAGCCTGATGCGCCGACCGACAGCCCGTCCGGCGTCACGCATTCCGGCAAGGAAGTGTTCGACCAGCCAACCAGCGCAGACGTTGATGACATGGTCATGGCCTTCGCCAATGCCGCTGGCGAAGCCGCCCGTATTGGCTTTGACGCCATCGAGATCCACGGTGCCCATGGCTACCTGATCGACGAATTCTTCTGGGATGTCATGAACAAGCGCGACGACCGCTTCGGCGGATCGCTGCCGGAGCGTGCGACCTTCGCCGCCGACATCATCAAGGAAACCCGCAAGCAGGTGGGGCCTGACATGGCGATCATCCTGCGTTTCTCGCAATGGAAACAACAGGACTACACGGTAAGGCTCGCCCATACGCCAGCCGAATACGAAGCCTTCCTCAAGGTCTTCGTCGATGCAGGCGTGGACGTGCTCCACGCCTCGCAGCGCCGCTATTGGGAACCTGAATTCCCTGAAGTTGACGGCGAGAACGGCCTCAACGCGGCCGGCTGGGCGAAGAAACTGACCGGCCTGCCGGTCATTACGGTCGGTTCTGTCGGCCTGACGGGCGACTTCGAAAAGGCCTTCCGCGGCGAGGGCGCAACCATTCGCAAGCTCGACGATCTCGAAGAGCGCCTTGAGCGCGGCGAGTTCGACATGGTCGCTGTCGGCCGGGCCCTTCTGCAGGATCCGGAATGGGCGAAGAAGGTCCGTGAAGGCCGCCTCGACGAGCTGTCGAACTATGATGCGAAGTCGCTCGCCACGCTCTACTGAGGCGCGAAAATTATTGAGCGCAGACGGAAAATGTGAAACGGTCAGTGTCATGAAAGTGTGCGTCCGGCAAGCCAGAATGGCGATGCCGAAACGGCGTACGGCCTTTCCGTAGATTACACGGCCCCAGCGCTCCAACCGCCATACCGGTTTGCCTCCCGGACATGTGTGGTTGTTAAGCAAGGCAAGGGTTTGCTGATTGCCCCGCCTGCCTTCCCGGAGTGATTCCGGGCCGGCAGGTGGGGTTATTTTCATCCGGTTGGCGTTTGCCTGCGTACAGACGGACAGCACATTCAATGCTGCTGAAGGAGATGTACGATATGCGCCTGACCAAAGCCCTCACGCCCGCCCTGATCGCGGCCACCACGCTGGGGTCGGCCTGTGTCAGCCAGAACGTGGCGCAATTCGCCGACAGTTCGCGACAGCTGGTGCTGGAGGATTACTTCCTCGGACAGACACAGGCCTATGGCGTGTTCGAAGACCGGTTCGGCAAGGTCCGCCGCCAGTTCAAGGTGGACATTACGGGCACGCTCGATGGTGACCGGCTGACCCTGACTGAGAATTTCAAATATGATGATGGCGAGCGCGACACTCGCGTCTGGGAAATCGACGTGCTCGGCAATGGCGCCTATCGCGGCACGGCGGGCGATGTGCCGGTCCCGGCCGAAGGACGCGTGGCGGGCAATGCGTTCAACTGGAAATACAAGGTCGACTTGAAAGTTGGTGATTCCACCTGGAATGTCGGCTTCGATGACTGGATGTACCTGATGGACGACAATGTGCTGCTCAACCGCGCCTATGTCACCCGCTACGGCATCGAGATCGGCCAGGTCACGATCGCATTCAAAAAGCCTTGACTGGACGGTGGGAAGCTAAATCGGCAATCTAGGCTCTGTCGTGCCAGGCTAACGTCATAATGGAGCGAGCTTTGGACCTTGCGAGGAGGGGCGCATCCCTTGGTAATAGTCTAGCATTTCCTGCTCTTCTTTCGTCCTGTCGGTCTTCGACTTCAGGCTGTTGATGCGCTCATCCAGCCAGGCATCCGCTCCATCTCGTGCTTCTGTTCCTCTTTCGGTTGTCGCGGAATCGGCGTGCCTTTCGATCAGCGCTTGGTCGCGCTCATCGTGTGAAAATTGGCCAGTTGCTGCAACAGAAAGCACCACAAAGGCACTCGCTCCAAAGATGAAGGCTGTCACTTTAGGCTCCCTTGGCGTCTATCTAGGCGTGTATACCATTGGCCACTTACGGGAGCAAGCCGCGGAAGGCCCTCCCTGCGACGCCTTCAATTTGGAATGATGTTCCTGCAGTTTAATCAGTCGGGCGAGTCTTCCCCATCCCAGTAATCCACCTCGCTCTCCATCCGGCCCATGTAGCGAAAACGATTGGTGCGCGAACCGGGTTCTTTCGTATTGGCGAGGAACTTCCCGCTATCCGGATATTCGCAAATCTCGGTATCGGCGCGCGTCGAGATGCTGATATATTTCAACGTCATGCTGCCTGTATTCGTCAGTTTGTGGGCATATTCAGGCCCACCCCGCGGCGCGGCCAGCACATCGCCGGCTTTGACCTGGAAGCGGTCGGGACCAAATCGGTACGTGCCTTCGCCCTCAAGGATGACGAACATTTCCTCCTCGACATGGTGGACGTGGAACGGACAAGCGGACTTGCCCGGAGGGACTTCAGTATAGGACGCACCCAGTTGTGTGAGGCCGATGTCGTCACTGAAGCCTGCATCGCGGCAGACATAGGCGTCTCCCATCTCAAACGGCTCAAGGGGGAGTTCGGTCAGGCGTGCGATAGGGAAAAGTTTGTTCGTCATGCTTTCTCGTAAGCCTCTTTGAGCCAGGCTTTCACGTCGTCATCGAAATCATCCGCCGATTCAAGCCGCACCTTGTGCGTGCACATTGCGCCCGGCTTTTCCTCGGCCAGCGGGTTATTGCCCGGGGTGCCTTTCAAATTGATCCCGAGATCAATGCGGGTCTTCGAGGCGGGAACAATGGCGGCGAATTTCTTGCTGCGGCGCAGGCTCGTTGCCGTCTTGCCGGGATCGATGCCGACATCCTTACCCAGTTTTCCGGCATAGGCTGTAATCGCGTCGTGGAGCGGCCTCAGGCTTTCCTTCCCCTTGAACTGCATCTCCAGCAGCTCGTCCGGGGAGGCATCAAGGCGTCCGCTGGCGATCTGGCAGATCATCTGGGCATAGCCATGGGTAATGCCGTGCTTTTCCTTCAGCATCGCGACTTGCTGGCCGACTTTTTCGATGCCGCTGGCTTTGACGACTTCCACCCAGTGCTCCACCGTCTTGCCGGTCTTTGCGAGCACGTTCTTTTTCGCGGTTTCCAGGTATTTCTCGGTAGCCTCATTGTTCATGGGCGCCTCCCTGCTTGGTGCGGCTTTAGCCTAACACATTGGCCAATCCCTGCTATATGTTCTCTATGAGTTCCAATCCGAATCGTCTCTCGATCAGCCAGATGGCTGCTGCGCGCCCACCAGCTGCAGCAGGCGAGGCTGAGTATCTGTCTGGCCTGAACCCGGAGCAGCGCGAAGCCGTGCTGCACACCGATGGCCCTCTGCTCGTGCTCGCAGGCGCCGGCACAGGCAAGACGCGCGTGCTGACCACGCGCCTGGCGCATATCATCGCCACGAAGAAAGCCTGGCCGAGCCAGACGCTGACGGTGACCTTCACCAACAAGGCCGCCCGCGAAATGCGCGAGCGGGCGCTGAAGCTGATCGGCCCGGACGGGGAGGGCCTGCGCTGGCTAGGCACGTTCCACTCGATCAGCGCGCAGATACTGCGCCAGCATGCCGAGCTGGTCGGCCTGAAATCCAGTTTCACCATCCTCGATACCGACGATCAGGTACGCCTCTGCAAGCAGATCATCCAGGCCGAGAATATAGACCCGAAACGTTGGACACCGCGTTTCCTCGCCAGCCTGATCGATGGCTGGAAGAACCGCGCGCTGACGCCGGATCGCGTGCCCTCCGAAGACGCGCACATGTTCGCCGACGGCAAGGGTATCAAGTGTTATGAGATCTACCAGAACCGGCTGAAGGTCCTGAATGCCTGCGATTTCGGCGACCTGCTGGTGCACAATATCACGCTGTTCCGCGAGAACCCGGACGTGCTGAAGGACTATCACGCCCGCTTCAAATACATCCTCGTGGACGAGTATCAGGATACCAACGTCGCGCAGTATCTCTGGCTGCGCATGCTGGCGCAGGGCAGCCACAATATCTGTTGCGTCGGCGATGACGACCAGTCGATCTATGGCTGGCGCGGCGCCGAAGTGGACAATATCCTGCGGTTCGAGAAGGATTTTGCCGGGGCCAAGGTGATCAGGCTTGAGCGTAACTACCGCTCCACGCGCCATATCCTTGCCGCCGCCTCCAGCGTAATCAGCCATAATCGTAGCCGCCTCGGCAAGACGCTTTTTGTCGGGGACGACAGCGACGCCGACAGCATGGATGCCGAGAAGGTCAAAGTCCGCGGCCTGTGGGACGGGGAGGCGGAAAGCCGCCTGATCGCGGATGACATCGAAAGCTGGGTCCGGGCAGGCGGCAAGCATGATGACTGTGCCGTGCTGGTGCGCGCCTCCTGGCAGATGCGGGCCTTCGAGGAACGCTTCATCATGCTGGGCATCCCCTACCGCGTGATCGGCGGTCCGCGCTTCTTCGAGCGCGCCGAAATCCGCGATGCCATGGCCTATCTGCGCCTGATTCGCTCGCCCGACGACGACCTCGCCTTCGAGCGCGTGGTCAACGAGCCCAAGCGCGGCGTCGGCAACACCACACTCGCCAAGCTGCAGGCCTATGCCCGCGCCGATGGCCGCAGCCTCTACACGCTGACGCCCATGGTGCTGCAGACCGACGAGATCAAAGGCGGTGCCAAGCGCGGCCTGACCGTGTTCATCGACCAGCTCAACATGTGGCGCGACAAGTATGCCAATGGCCTGCCGCACACCGAACTCGCCGAGGTCATCCTTGAGGAGTCCGGTTATACTGACATGCTGCAGAAGGATCGCAGCCCGCAGGCCCAGACGCGGCTCGACAACCTGAAGGAACTCGTCCGCTCCATGGGCGAGTTCGATACGCTCGCTGGCTTCCTCGAACACGTCGAACTGGTCATGGATGCCTCCAGCGGCGGGGCAGGGGAGGACCAGGTCCAGATCCTTACGCTGCACGGCGCCAAGGGCCTCGAATGGCCGATGGTCTTCCTGCCCGGCTGGGAGGAGGAAGTCTTCCCGTCGCGCCGCAGCCTGGATGAAAGCGGCCTGAAAGGCCTCGAAGAGGAACGCCGCCTCGCCTATGTCGGCATCACGCGTGCCCGCGCCCGCGCCTATATCTCCTTCGTGGCCAACCGCCAGATCTATGGCCGCTGGCAAAGCGTCATGCCCAGCCGTTTCGTGGATGAACTTCCGCACGAGCATGTCGATGCGATGAGCGAAACCGGCTTTTCCGGTCTTCCCGGCGGCGAAGAGGCCTTCACCGGAACGATGGAAGACCTTGGCGCGCGTTCATCCTATGACAGCCCGGGCTGGAAACGGCTGCAGGAAAACGCATCGCGAACCCCGTCGCGTGCGCCCGGTGAAGCGGGCCCGCTAGCGGCCACGTCAGGCGGCACCAGCGCATTCAAGACGGGTTCCCGCGTTTTCCATGACAAGTTCGGCTACGGCAAGGTCGCCTTCTCCGAAGGCAACAAGCTGACCGTCGATTTCGACAAGACCGGCCGCAAGAAAGTCATCGCCACGTTCGTTACCGCCGCCTGAGGCCCCCAAGCGGGAACCTTGCCCTGCGCCGCCCATTGGTCAGCAGGCGACAAGGTTAATTTACATGGCAAGCTATATCGACAAAAGGCTCTATGACGGCGAGCAGGTGGTCTATCGCGGCCGGTTTCACGGGCTCAGCTGGGTGCCGGGCTGGCTGGCGCTCATCTTTCTAGGTGTGCTTGTCATCGGGATTGTCATGTTCATCTCCGAGCAGATACGCCTGCGCACCACGGAATTTGCCGTCACAGACCGGCGTGTCATCCTCAAGTCAGGCTTTTTCTGCGCCGATGTGCAGGAAATCACGCTCGACGCCATCGAAGGTAGCGCCATTCACCAGGGGCCATTTGGCCGTCTTTTCCACTATGGACGCCTGACGATCCGCGGTCGGGGCGACACCCATATCCACTTCCCGTCCATGGCCCGCCCGTCCAAGTTCCGCGCCGAGGCCGAACATGCCCGCCATGACAGTGAGCAGGAACCCGCCGACCGCATTGTGCGCGAGCTCGACGAGATATCGGGACATGCTGCCTGAAAATTGCAGCACCGGTCGGGGCTTGCCAGGGGTGTGTTCAAGCCATGAGCGCTGATGGGTTTGGGAACGCTTTTATGGGCCAGACCGGTGCTGCACGTCCGGTTTAGGATACCCCGTCCCAATGGTTTCCGAACAGCGCGTTCATTCTCCGCTCATCCGGGCCTGAAACACGCCTTAACCGACTCAGAACATCCCAAGTGTACACATCGGACCGCAAACAAGGCCCCCGCAAAAACCACGCGATCGTTAACAAACACCCTATCGGCGTTTACCATTTCGGAACGGTTCGTACCGTTAGGGTTCAATCAAAACAGGCGATTCCACGGTAAACACCAATGGATACCATTGGTTTGAGGGGTATGTACGCACCGTACCGTTTATCTGCCCTCCGTCCCTTGCATTAAATGGGCGTTAACGGCACATGGGGTATGGGGCTGTGTATAGAATTGCACAATTGTAACGGACCGGGGGTTCGTTGCGCATCAGAAAGAGCTCGTAGACGTCATGATTGGTAGCCTTCTCGGCATGTTGTCCACGGACATGGCCATCGACCTCGGCACAGCAAATACGCTGGTCTATGTGAAAGGCCAGGGCGTCAAGCTCGATGAGCCTTCGGTCGTTGCTTACATGACCCAAGGCGGCCGCAAAATCGTCTATGCTGTCGGCGAGCAAGCCAAGAACATGCTCGGCAAGACGCCGGTGAACATGGAAGCCATTCGCCCGATGCGCGATGGCGTGATCGCCGATTTCGAAGTCGCCGAGGAGATGATCAAGCACTTCATCCGGAAGGTTCACAACCGCCGGGCGTTCGTATCTCCCCTCATCATCATCTGCGTGCCCAGCTCCGCAACCAGCGTCGAGCGCCGCGCCATCCACCAGTCGGCCCTCGCCGCCGGTGCCCGTGAAGTCCAGCTGATCGAAGAGCCCATGGCAGCCGCAATCGGCGCCGGCCTGCCGATCGACGAGCCAGCCGGCTCGATGGTCGTTGATATCGGCGGCGGCACGTCTGAAGTGGCTGTCCTGTCGCTTGGCGGCATCGTCTATTCGCGCTCCGTGCGCGTTGGCGGCGACAAGATGGACCAGGCGATCGTCAACTACCTTCGCCGCGAGCAGAAAATTCTGATCGGCGAAATGTCGGCCGAACGGATCAAGAAAGAGATCGGCACAGCCATGGCGCCTGAAAACGGCACCGGCATGGCGCTCACCGTGCGCGGCCGCGGTACGCTGGACGGCGTGCCAAAGGAAACCGAGATCACCGAAGCCATGATCGCTGAAGCGCTCAGCGAGCCGGTCAATGACATTATCGACGCCGTGAAGATCGCGCTCGAGGCCATGCCACCGGAACTGGCTGCCGATATCGTTGATCGCGGCATCGTTCTGACGGGCGGCGGCGCTCTCCTGCGCAACCTCGACACGGTCATCCGCGAACAGGCGCAATTGCCTGTGATGATCGCAGATGATCCGCTGAAATGCGTCGTGAACGGCTGCGGTTATGTGCTAGAAAACTACTCGAAAATGAAAACCGTCCTGTCTCCGGAAGTCTAGGGAAACGGGCAGAAAAAACGGCAAGGAAACAGGGCGAATGGCACGCCTAAGCCGATCAGGACAAAAACCGAAGCAGCGCTCAGGCAAGCGACTGATTCTCTTTGTCTTGATTTTCGGTGCGGCCGCGCTCGTTGTTGCCCAGTCTGCCCCGCAGATCCGTCACATATTCGATCCCGTTCGCACCACGGCAGGCGACCAGCTTGGCGGCGGTGACAGTATCAGCCTCTGGGCGCGCATGACCGGTCAGGTCGCCCGCGAGCGCCGCATCAAGGATCTCGAAGCCGAAGTGCGCGAGCTTTCGCGTTACAAGGCTGCGGCCATTTCCATGGCCGAGCGCCTCGAAGCCTATGAGCAGATATTGAACCTGATGGGCGAACCACCGGTGCGCGGCGTCACGGCGCGTGTCACGGCTGAAAGCGACGGTCCCTTCGCCCAGACATTGCTGGCCAATGCGGGTCGTGCACAGGGCGTTGATCCCGGCGCCATCGCCCTCAATGAAGGCGGCCTTGTCGGACGGGTCATCCAGCTCGGCGAGCATTCCTCGCGTATTCTCCTGATTACAGACTTCAACAGCCGCGTGCCGGTCATGGGCGAAGTCAGCGGCGTACGTGCCATCCTGTTCGGTGGCCGCGATGGCCTCGGCAGCCTGACAGACATGCCTGAACGCAGCGGCTTCATTGAAGGCGAACGCATTCTGACCTCGGCGGAAGGCGGCGCCTTTCCGCGCGGCCTGATCGTGGGCGAGGCCCGCATGCAGGGCGGCGACTGGCGCGTGAAATATGGCATGGCGCGCCGCGCGGGCGGTTATGTCCAGATGATCCCGCCGCCGCTGATCGAAACGCCTGTTGCGATCGAGGAAATCCCCGCCTCTGATGAAGTGACGCCTGAACAGGCGAGCGCTGCCCAGGGGGTGCGCCAGTAATGGCTAACCGCAAATCCGGCCGGCCGCGCAAGAGCATCTGGTCAAGTACGGGGCCAACCCCACGGCTGCTGTTCGGCGCCTTTGCCATTGCCGCTGTCGGCCTGCTCGGTCTCACGCCCAAGACAATGTTCGGCCTGTCCATTGCCTGGCCCTATGCGGCCCTCTGGGGCGCTGTCGGCTGGGGCCGCGTTGGCATGTCATTGCGTCCGATGATCCTGCTTATCGCCTTCGGCCTGATCCAGGATATCAGCTTCAATGCGCCGCTTGGCTGTTTCGTCATCGTGAACCTCGTTGTCTACGGTTTCAGCGCCTGGATCGCGGGCATGTTCGATGTGATGAATGAGCCGCTGGTCGCAATCATTGCGCCGGTCCTGCAATTCATTTCCGGTTTCCTCGTCCTCTGGCTGATGGCCAGCGCGCTTGAGGATCATGCCGTGCGGGCGACACCGCTATTTGCCGCCTTCCTCACCACCGGCGTCATCTATGCGGCCTGTCACCGCCTGTTCGACCTTGGCCGCGCGCCCGGGGAATCCGTGGGGCAGGCGACATGAGCCGTAACCGCAGCATCGAGGATGATTTCACCCGCCGCATGATCATTGCGGCAGGCGCAGGCGGTGTCGTCTGGGCCGGCCTTGTCGCGCGCCTCTTCCAGCTTCAGGTGCTGGAACGCGAGAAATACCAGGCTGCCGCCGAGGACAACCATATCAAGCTGGCGCTCGCGCCGCCGCAGCGCGGCCGCATCCTTGACCGGTTCGGCAAGCCGCTTGCCTCGCATCGCCGCGCGGGCCGCGTTTCCATCGTGCCGGAACAGACACGCGATCCGGCCGGTACGCTCGCGCAGGTCGCCGCCCTTATCGACCTGTCGGACGAGCGCATCGAGCGACTGGCTGGCGAGATAACCGCCGGGCGTCGCCGCAATGCCGGCTTCGTCCCGATCATTGTCGCCAACGAACTCACCTATGAAGACTTTGCGCGCATGAACGTGCATGCCGCCGAAATTCCCGGCGTGCAGGTCGAGATGGCGCTGACGCGGTCCTATCCGCGCGGCCGCGACTTTGCCCACGTGCTCGGCTATGTCGCCCGCGCCAGCCAGGACGATCTGGAGCGCCTGTCGGTCGGCATGGAAGCTGATGAAGCCAAGCGCCTCGAAAAGCTGTTCCGCCACCCTGACATGCGCACCGGCAGGCAGGGCATGGAGCGGTTCGCCGAGGAATACCTGCGCGGCAAGCCGGGCTTCCGCAAACTGGTCACCAATGCCCATGGCCGCGTCATCGAGGAAATCCCCGACGATCGCTTTGCGCCGGTTCCCGGCAAGGACCTCTACATCACGATCGATTCCGATCTCCAGCGCGCCGTCATCGAGCGCTTCGGCGAGGAAGCCGGCGCTGCGGTGATGATCCAGGTCGATACCGGGGACGTCCTCGCCATGGTCTCGACGCCGGCTTTTGATCCGAATGATTTCGTCAACGGCATTTCCGGCACGGCCTATGCCGAACTGCGCGACAATCCGCGCTCGCCGCTCTATCCGCGCGCGCATGGCGGCGTCTATCCGCCGGGCTCCACATTCAAGATGGTCGTCGCCACGGCTGCGCTCGAATCCGGCGCCGTGAAGCCTACCGACCGCGTCAACTGCAATGGCTATTACCATTTCGGCAACCGCACCTGGCACTGCTGGAAGAAGGGCGGTCACGGCTCGATGGACATGCACAATGGCATCAAGCATTCGTGCGACGTCTATTTCTACGATATTGCCCGGCGCACGGGCGTCGAGGCGATTGCGGCCGCAGCGCGCAAGTTCGGCTTCGGCGAGGCGTGGACACTGGGCATGACCGGCGCACGCGGCGGCCTCGTGCCAGACCCGGAATGGAAACAGCGGGTCATGGGCGAACCCTGGTATGAAGGCGAGACGCTGAACTTCGGCATCGGCCAGGGCCAGCTCGGTGTGACGCCCTTGCAGCTTGCCCTGATGACGGCCCGTATCGCCGCCGAAGGACGCAGCCTGAAACCCCACCTTGTCGGCCTCGGCCCGCAATCGGACGAGGACGGCATCCTCGACCAGCCGCTCGACAAGGACATTATCGATATCATGCGCTCGGGCATGTACGGCGTGACCTCGGAAGGCGGCGGCACGGCCTATCGCTCGGGCGATCTTGGCCTTGGTGGCCCCCGCATGGCCGGAAAGTCCGGTACCGCGCAGGTGCGCCGCATCTCGAAGGCTGAGCGCGACAAGGGGATCCGCAAGGGTCTCAATATCGAGCGCGAACTGCGCGACCACGCGCTCTTCGTAGCCTTCGCGCCCGCAGACGATCCGAAATATGCCTGCGCTATTGTGGTCGAGCATGGCGAGAGCGGCTCGGGCGCCGCTGCGCCGATGGCGCGCGACATCCTGCGCTTCGCCATCGAGAATGACAGCGGCCGCAAGCCTGCCTATGGCCAGACGGCCTCCGTCACGCCGCCAGGGCAGGGGGAGCCGACATGAGCCGCGACGGCTATACCGGTTTCAGCCGTGGCGAGGCGCGCACCCGCACGGCGACCTCGCTCAATTTCGAGACAATGGGCCCGCTGCGCCGGCTCGTGAAGCTGCCCTGGGGGTTCATCCTGCTGATCGTCGCCATGGCACTCACCGGCGTCGCGATGCTCTATTCCTCCGCCTATACAAACCCGAACGAACATAATCTCTGGTATCTGCAGCTCACGCGCTTCGGCATATCCTTTGTGATGATGCTCGTGCTCGCCATGTTGCCGCTCTCCTGGTGGCGCACGCTGGCCCTGCCAGCCTATGCCTTCACCGTCCTCCTGCTGGTCCTCGTTATCGTGATGGGCGTGACGGGCGGCGGTGCCCAGCGCTGGCTGCAGGTCGGGCCCGTCGCGGTCCAGCCGTCCGAGTTCGCCAAGCTGGCCACCACCATGGCGCTCGCCTGGTATTATGACCGCGTGATCACACCGACATCGGGCCGCGTCCTGATCCATCTCGGCGCCCTCGCCATCATGATCATCCCGGCGGCCCTGATCTTCAAGCAGCCGGACTTTGGCACAACGCTCGCGCTCGTTGCGTCTGCCGGGGTCATCATCTTCCTCGCGGGCCTGTCGATGCGCGTCATTCTTGTCGGCATCCTCGCGGGCATTGCGTCCGTTCCCGGCATCTATTTCGTACTGGCGGATTACCAGCGCGAACGCGTCGACACATTCCTCGCCCAGCTGTCGGGCCATGCCACGAACGCCCTTGGTGAAAGCTACCAGATCGAGCAGGGCCTCATCGCCATTGGCGGCGGCGGCGTGAACGGCAAGGGCTTCCTGCAAGGCATCCAGTCCCAGCAGGACTATGTGCCAGAACAGCATACCGACTTCATCCTCACCGTGATCGGCGAGGAATTCGGCTTCATCGGCACCACGGCCCTGCTGCTCGGCTTTGCCGTGATCCTCGGCTGGGCCTTCTATTCCGCCTCGCAATCGCACAGCTGGTTCGGGCGGCTTGCCTCGGCAGGCGCGGCGGCCACTGTCGCCTTCTATATCGTGTTCAATGTCGGCATGGTGATCGGCCTCCTGCCGGTGGTCGGCATGCCACTCCCGCTCATTTCCTATGGCGGCACGGCGATGCTCACGACGATGGCCTGTTTCGGGCTGATCCTGTCAGCGCATATGCACAGGGACGAAAAGCTCTCCTCGACGGGCATCATTTGACCCGCTAACAGACCCTGCAATTGATTTTCATGCCGCGACCGCTAGGGTCGTGCGAAACAAATTACCCCGGGGAGAGGGCATATGGCAGGCATTGGCCGCAAGACAGACAAGTGGGGCTCACGCTTCGGATTCATCATGGCGGCGGTTGGCTCGTCAGTCGGTCTCGGCAATTTCTGGCGGTTTCCCTATACGGCGGGCGAGGAAGGCGGCGGCGCCTTCATCCTGATCTATATCATGTGCGTCCTGCTGATCGGCCTGCCGCTGCTGATGGCGGAATATGCCATGGGCCGTAAATCCGGCATGTCGGCTGTCGAGGGCATCCGGTCGCTCGCCCGTGCCGAAAGCCGCAGCCAGAACTGGGGCATCGCGCCCTGGATCGGCACGCTCACGGCCTTTTTCATCCTATCCTTCTATGTCGTCATCTCGGCGTGGCTGGTCGCCTTCCTGATCCAGTCCCTTGGCGGTTTTGACGGCATGGACGCGGCGGCTTCCGGCCAGAATTTCGCTGACACGATCGGGCAGGGCGAACATCCCCTGCGCTCGAAATGGTACATTCTCTTCCTGCTGGCCTGCTTCATCGGCGCGAACGCGTTCGTGGTCGGACGCGGCATCAAGGGCGGCATCGAAAAGGCCTCATCCATCCTGATGCCGGCTTTCTTCGTCATGCTGATCGTCGTCGTCGGCTTCTCGGTCACCAACGGGGACACGGCCCGCGCGGCGGCCTTTATCCTCCAGCCCAAATGGGAAGACGTCGGCTTCGGCACATTCCTCGCCGGCATCGGCCAGGCTTTCTTCTCGATCGGCGTCGGCGTCGGCCTGATGATCACCTATGGCGCCTATCTTTCCAAGGATACCGACATTACCCGCTCGTCGCTCATCGTGGTCGGTTCCGACACGCTGGTTGCGCTGATTGCGGGTTTCGCCATCTTCCCGATTGTTTTCGCTGCAGGCCTCGACCCGGCGGGCGGCCCGAGCCTGTTCTTCATATCGATGCCGGTGGCTTTCGGCGCCATTCCGGGCGGCGCCATCTTCGCTTCGGTCTTCTTCGCCCTTGCGCTCTTTGCGGCTTTCACTTCGTCCATCTCACTGATGGAAGTGGGCGTGTCATGGCTTGAGGAACGCCAGGGCGTCACGCGCCTCGGCGCGGCCTGCGGCATGGGCTTCGCCTTGTTCATGATCGGCGCGGCCTATGTCTTCTCGCTCGAATATCTGGACTTCATGGACTTCATGACTGAAGGCCTGCTGCTGCCACTTGGTGGCCTGCTGACGGTTATCTTCGCAGGCTGGGTGCTCAGCCGCGAGATGCTGACATCAGAGCTGGGCGAAGGCACGGTCATGAACCTCTGGCGCTTTGTGATGCGCTGGTTCGTTCCGCCATTCGTCGGGATCATCCTGATCTTCGGCTTCATGGACAAGATCCAGGACCAGTACCACGTCCCGCTGCCCGGCGCGCTGACTGTCCTGCTCGGCCCCAACTGGGTCCCGCCGGTGGAGTAGTGGCGCTGCACCCCTTATCCTCCCCTGCGTAGCGGGGGAGGAGCGGGAAACTTATCCAACCCCAATCCACCCCGGCGTATACTCATCCCGATGCCGGATTTCAGCCTCTTCCGCCCCATGCAGGGCCTGCCTTGGTACCTCGTACCGATCTGGCCGCTGATCTTCCTGCGCATCCAGCGCCTGCGGGCCTGGTTCCGGGCCAATGGCGGCCCCGGCGCGCAAATGCTCTGGGCCGTCACCAATCATGGCCGCGTCGACGTGGTCTTCCTGTCGGACGACCTGTCCGTGCATCGTTCGTGCATTTTCCGGGCTCCGGTATCGCCTCGGCTCGCCCGCGCGCTCGCAGGGGAAACCATAGCCCCGTGTCCCCTGCGCAGGCAGGGGCGGCGAATCCCGGACCGTCGCACGCCTGCGCCCCAGCTTTCGCTGGGGATACGGCTCTCTATGGAGAAAACGGGCCCAGTCCCGGACACCTGACCCGGAACCCAATCTCAAAAACCGGAAACCACCCCCCAAAGCGCCCTCACAGGCGTCGCAGGTGCATCCGCGGGGATCAGCCGAAAAACGGTATCCGGAACATCCGCTTGAATTTCCACCAGCGGCGCAGGCGCGGATTGTTCGGGCCGTCATTGGCATCGCGTGGCACCAGAACGTCGTTCATGCGCGGCTGGTAACGCCGGATCAGGTCTTCTTCCACGCGCGCGCGGTCGGCGCTCTTCTTGATGACAAGGACATGGCGCTCGGTTGCCCCGCGCTTCCACCAGGCTTCCCACCAGCGCTCATGCCCGATCAGGCGCGAACGGAAGTTCGTTGCCTTGCCGATATAGAGCGGAAACAGGAAGAAGACGAAACGGCGCTGGACGAAGACATAGATGCCACCGCCTTCGGGCAGGCCCTTGGGGGTCAGCGTGATCTTGAAACGGTACGGGCGGCCGGATTCGCCCAGCCATGTGTGCCAGCCAAACAAAAACAGCATGCGATTCGTCTCCGTCCCCAAAGCGGCAAGGTGAGACATCCGTGGTTAATGCAGGATTAACGGTTTGCCGCACCCGGAAGGGGCGCAATGTCATTGCACCGGAACTCGCGCCCGGTCCGGAAGTTCTTACGGCTATGGCTTACAAGAATCCCCTCATGCCCTTTTCGTCGGCTCAGCCTGCACGTGATGCGGAGCTGAGCGCAGACTTGGCAGCCTTCATCCAGTCCGACCGCTTTCCCTGTGTCGGGGCCAAGAGCGCACTTGGGCTGGACCAGGTCAGCAGTGTCGAAGCAGGCGACTTCCTGTTGGATGAAGGCGACGCCCTTATCCACCAACGGCTCAGCCGTTTCGGCCGCGAACTCGACCCGCACGCCATGCCTTTCAAGACATTTGTCTGCGGATTTGACCGCGCACCTGCCATCGATGAGCGGACTTTTGAAACCGCTCTCTGGGCGCGCCTCCAGCGCCTGCACGAGATCGACCGCCAACGCGGTATCGCATGGGCGGATAAAGTTTCACATGATCCGGCCTCGGCCAATTTCGGGCTCAGCGTGAACGGTGTCGCCTATTTCGTGATCGGCTTGCACCCCGGCGCCTCGCGTGCGGCGCGGCGGTTCTGCCGCCCGGCGCTCGTATTCAACTCTCATGACCAGTTTGAACAGCTGCGCGCCGATGGCCGCTACGAGGCGCTGCAAAAAGTGATCCGGGAGAAAGATACTGACGTAAACGGATCAATGAACCCCATGATTGGTACGCATGGGCAACGTAATCAGGCCGCACAATATAGTGGCCGCCAGGTGGGAGACGACTGGGAATGTCCATTTCAATTCAGGCAACCAAAACAGGCCTGATCCATACAATCGCGCCGCGCACGGGAGTCGCCTTCCGCCTTGCCAAAGGTCAGACGCTCACGGTGATAGACCCCGAGGGCCAGCAAGTCTCTGACATGCTGGCCTATAATGCGCATGACACGAACGAGGTGATCTCGTCCGGCCGGTCGATCGACTATGCCAGCCGCCTCTTCCTGACGACCGGCGACATTCTCTATTCCAATCGCAGCAATCCGATGCTTGTGATCGGCGAGGACCAGGTTGGCCGTCACGATTTCACGCTGACACCGTGTTCGAAGGATACGTTCCGCATCATCTATGGTGACAAGAATCCTCATCACGGCTGCCAGGGAAATCTCGAAATGGCCCTCGCGCCCTATGGCGTCGGGCCGGACCAGATCCCGATTGCGTTCAATGTCTTCATGCATGTCGACACGAATGGAGAGACCGGCGAGATCAAGGTCCTGCCGCCGCTCAGCAAAGCGGGAGACCTGACCCGGTTTACGGCGCAGATGGACCTGATCATTGCGCTCACCGCATGCTCGGCCGGCCAGTCCAACAATTTCACCTACAAGCCCATCCAGTACAGGATCGATTGATGCCCGGCCCCAAGCAGCCTGATCGCGATACCCAGCCCGCCATCGCGCGGGCGAACTGGTTCTCCGATCTGCGGCTCACACGGCGCGGCCTGATCGTGAAGAAAACCGGGCGTCGTATCGGCCTCGCCGAAATCACGCCGATGGAATTCGTCAAATTCTGCCTCTATTTCGCGGTCGTGCTGGTGAAAGGAATCAGCGTCCGTATCACGCGCCCCAGTCATCTCGCGGTATGGTTCGCGCCGGACAGGCCGCGCCCCTGGTATATCCTCTGGTCGGCCATGACCCTCTCAGGCGTGCGCTTCGCTTGCACACCGGACAAGGCCGATGTTGCTTTCTATTTCGAGGACACGACGCAAGGGGATCCGCCGCTTGCCGGTAAGCTTGTGCAGCTCAATGCGGCCTGCAATGACATATCCAAGAGCCGCGTCGCCGATGTGTTCACGGACGTTTCCGGCCATGCTCTGCGGCTCGACCCGGAGACGCATCAGGGGCAGGCGGTCGAGAAGAGCGAAGCCAACGGCCTGCACGATGGGCGGATCGTCGACTGCCCTCGCAAGCCCGCGCCGGGCAAGACTTATCAGCGCCTCATCGACTCTTCCGACGGGACAACGGCCTTTGACTATCGCACCACCATTGTCGGCCGCGCCCCGCGCTTCGTGCTGGTCAAGACCAAGCCTGCCAGCAACCGCTTCTCGATGCACAATGACACAGTCGTCTACCGCGAGTTGGCGGAGGTCTTCACGCCCGCCGAGATCGACATCATCACGCGCTTTGCCGAAGCCATGGCGCTCGATTGGGCGGCGCTCGATGTGCTCCGCGATGCCAAGTCTGGCCGTATCTATATTGTTGACGTCAACAAGACCGACACTGGCCCGGCGGTCGATTTATCGTGGCGCGATCGCGGCAAGGTGATGCGGGCAATCTCCACACATTTCCTGACAATGGTAACTGGCGCCGCGCAGCCGGGCGTGACAGGAACCGCCCCACAGGCTGCGCGTACCGCTCCTGAACCCATAAGGTCAGGATACAAGATTGAAACTCCGCGTCAGGTCTGAACTCGTCTACGCTTTCCCGCAGGATACTCAGGCCATCGTCGCGATCCACGTCGCCCGAACGCCTGACCAGGCCATCTTGTCTGAAAGCCTCACCATCTCTCCGGACGGTCCGATCCTGCAGGACATGGCCGACCATCATGGCGAGCGGCGTTTCCGCGCGGCGTTCGAGGGTGAGACCAGCATTGTCTACGAAGCCACCGTGGATAATGCCAAGCCCCGGCTCCTGTCGCCGGATGCAAGGCTCGAAGCCTGGCTGGAGCTGCCGCCACCTGTGCTCGAATACCTACTGCCGAGCCGCTACTGCCCCTCAGACAAGTTCATGTCCTTTGCGCATCGCGAGTTCGGCCATCTGGCACCCGGCGGCACGCAGGTCCTCGCCGTGCTCGACTGGATCTATAATCATGTCGACTATGTCCCGGGCTCCAGCCATGGCGGCACCACAGCCGAGAACACGTTCGTGGATCGCGCCGGCATCTGCCGCGACTTCACCCATCTCGGCATCAGTATCTGCCGTGCCCTGAATGTACCGGCCCGCGCTGTCAGCGCCTATGCCTGGCAGCTCGATCCGCCGGACTTCCACGCTGTGTTCGAAGTCTACTTGGACAGTGTCTGGTGGCTGGTGGATGCGACGCGGCTCGTGCCGGTCGAGAATCTGGTGCGCGTGGCAACGGGCCGCGATGCCGCCGATATTGCTTTCCTCACCACATCTGGCAATTGCGACCTGATCAATCAGGTTGTCTCGGTCGAGCTGCTTAACGCGTAACTTGCGTGGCCCGGCTGGCGATCAGTTCGCGTATCGGCCGGAAGCTTGTTCGGTGATGCGGGCAGGGGCCGAGCCTTTGGAGCGCCTCGGCATGGGCGGCAGTGCCATAGCCCTTGTGGCGGGCAAAGCCATAACCCGGGTGGGTCGCATCCATCTCCTTCATCAGCGCGTCGCGCTCGGTCTTGGCGAGGATGGAGGCAGCAGAAATGGCCGGCTCGGTCAGATCACCCTTGATGATCGCGCGGGCTTCGCAGGGCAGGTCCTTCGGCAAGGCGTTGCCATCGATCAGGATCATCTCCAGCCTCAAGTGGAGGGCAACGCCCTCAATGGCGCGCGACATGGCGAGGAATGTCGCCTCGCGGATATTGAGACGGTCAATTTCTTCAACACTGGCATGCGCCACACAGAAAGCGGCCGCCCGTTCGCGGATCAGCGGCGCGAGCGCGTCGCGCTGGGATTCCTTCAAGGCCTTTGAATCCGTCAGGCCTTCAATCGGGCGCGCCGGGTCCAGCACCACCGCGCCAGCCGTCACCGGCCCGGCCCAAGGGCCCCGGCCGGCCTCGTCGACTCCGCAGGTCAGAAGGGTCAATGTGCGCATCGATAGAGTCCAGCGCGAGTCGGCCTTGCTATCCACCCCACGCTCCTATTCATTGCAGTCTTTGCTGCACCCTCCACGAGGATTCCTCCCCACATGCCTGAATTTCTCGCCTCTCCCGCCTTCTGGGGCAGTCTCGCCACCCTGACCTTCCTTGAGGTCGTGCTCGGCATCGACAACCTGCTGTTCGTCTCCATCGCCACTGGCAAGCTGGAGGGAAAGCAGAAGCAACAGGCCACCCGCGTCGGCATCTGGGGCGCCATGTTCCTTCGCATCGCCATGCTGGGGCTGATCTTCGTCATCATCAATCTCGACAAGAACGCCCTGTTCCAGCTGCCGCATGCCATCGCGGTCATGGTCTCGGGCGGCGACGAGACCCTGATGCATCATGTCGAGGACGTGACAGTCAAGGATCTCATCCTGCTGGCCGGCGGCCTGTTTCTGTTGTGGAAAGGCACCCAGGAAATCCACTCGGCGGTCGAAGGCACAGGCCATGAAGAGACAGACGCCAAGAGCGGTTTCACGGCGGTCATCATCCAGCTCTTCGTCATCAACTTCGTGTTCTCGCTCGACAGCGTCATTACAGCTGTCGGCATGACCAGTGACCTGATCGTGATGATCAGCGCGGTTGTCCTGTCGACATTCGTGATGGCCATTGCAGCCGAGCCGCTGGCGAAATTCATTGCCGACCATCCGACGACCAAGATGCTCGCCCTCTCATTCATCCTTCTGGTTGGCGTCGCCCTTGTGGCTGACGGCCTCGGCTTCCACATACCTCGAGGCTACCTCTATTTTGCGATCGCCTTCTCTCTGGCGGTCGAACTGCTCAATATACGCGTGCGCAAGACCGCACCGGAAAACGGAGATCATTAAATGTCTGAATCCTATGCCATCCGCATCCATGAAAACGGCGGTCCGGACGTCCTGAAGAAGGAAGCCTTCGAACCGAAGCAGCCCGGCCCCGGTCAGGCGCTGGTAAGGCAGACAGCGGTCGGTCTCAATTTCATCGATACCTATTATCGCACGGGCCTCTATCCGGTGAAGTTTCCCTTCACCCCGGGCAGCGAAGGCGCCGGCGTCGTGGAAGCTGTGGGCGAGGGCGTGACGCATGTGAAACCGGGCGACCGGGTCGGCTATGTCGCCTCCGGCACCTATGCCACGCACCTGACGGCGCCAGCCGGCAGCCTCATCAAATTGCCCGATGGCATTGCGGATGAAGACGCCGCCGCCATCATGCTGAAAGGCCTGACCGCCTGGATGCTGCTATTCGAAATTCGCCCCGTCCAGAAGGGCGACACGTTGCTCGTCTGGGCCCCCGTTGGCGGCGTCGGCAGCCTGCTCGTGCCATGGGCGGCCAGCCTCGGCGCGCGCGTCATCGCCGTGACCTCATCTGAGAAAAAAGCTGAACTCGCCCGCGCCTCGGGTGCCAGCGACGTCATCGTCGGCTATGACAATGTCGCCGAACAGGTGAAGGCACTGACCGATGGCAAGGGCGTCGACATGGCGCTCGACAGTGTTGGCAAGGTGAGCTTCGAGGCATCGCTGAGCAGCCTGAAAAAGCGCGGCTGGATGGTCTCGTACGGCAATGCCTCAGGCATGGCTGATCCCGTGCCGCCGGGACGGCTGGCGCAGGGTGGCTCGCTGATCCTGACGCGGCCAACGCTGTTCAGCTTCATCGATACGCCAGAAGCGCTGGCGCGGGGCGCTAGCCTTCTCTTCGCGGCGCTGCAGGATGGTACGCTCAAGGCCGAGATCGGCCAGCGCTTTGCCCTGAAAGATGTCGGCGATGCCCATCGCGCCCTCGAAAGCGGCAAGACAACGGGCGCGACGATCCTGGTTCCGTAGGCTCCGCCCATGGCGCTCAGGATCTCAAACCGGGAGGCGCGGCGGCTGTGGCTGGAGGCTCAGGGCCTGTCAGTCGCGCCGACGGGCCCGGTGGACCTGCCGGACATCATCCGGCGCCTCGGCTTCGTCCAGCTCGACACGATCCGCGTTGTCGCCCGCGCGCATGACCATATCCTGTGGAGCCGCAACCAGAACTATCGCGAGCCCATGCTGGAAAAATGCCTCGCCCGCGACCGGCATGTGTTCGAGCATTTCACGCACGATGCCTCGCTGATCCCGATGGACTTCTATCCCATGTGGCGCCGCCAGTTCCGGCGCATGGAAGCGCGCCTCGAACGCTCGCAATGGTATCGCAGCATGCCGGACGCCGAAGGCCGCGCCGACATCAAGGCGCGCATCGAAGCCGAGGGCCCGCTCAGCACCAAGGCGTTCGACACCAAGATCGAGGGCCCGCGCGAGATGTGGCGCAGGCCGCCGCACAAGCTGGCGCTCGATTACATGTGGTATGTCGGCGACCTTGCGACCTCGCATCGTGAAAATTTCACCAAGCACTATGACCTGACGCACCGCGTGATCCCGCAGCATCTGCGTGATGTGGCGCATGAGGATGACGTCCAGCTGGACTGGCTCTGCCGCGAGGCGCTCGCCCGGCTGGCGTTCGGGACGGTGGGGGACATCCAGCGCTTCTGGGCGGCAGCGGATATGGCCGAGGTGAAGGACTGGACGCTTGCGAATGTCGGACAGCTGGTGCCGGTTGAGGTGGAGGGTAATGATGGCCAGTGGACAGCGGCCCTCGCCCCGGCCGACATCGAGACCCGCCTCAACGCCGCTCTCGCGCCAACCTCGCGCCTGCGCATCCTGAACCCATTCGATCCCGTCATCCGCGATCGCAACCGTCTGACGCGTCTCTTCGGCTTTGACTATCGCATCGAGATCTTCGTACCGGCCGAGAAGCGGCAATGGGGCTATTATGTCTATCCGCTGCTGGAAGGCGACCGTTTCGTCGGCCGTATCGAAGTGAAGTCAGACCGGGAGAAGGGCGAACTCAGCGTCCACCAGCTCTGGTCCGAACCAGGCGTGAAATGGACCGATGCGCGGCAGGCGAAACTGGAGGCAGAACTTGACCGCATGGCCCGCTTCGTTGGCGCAACGGATATTGTCTGGCTCAACCTTTAAGCGCGGCAGCCATCTCGGCCAGTTTCACCACCGTGTTCATGTTCCGCGCCGTACCAGCTTTGGCCGATGGGATCTGGAGCTTCGATGAGCCCTGACCCTCCGGATAGAAGACATAGAGTTCCCGCGTGCCGGGCTTCAGCACTTCCGTGGCCTGATGTTTCAGGCCCGCCAGTGCATCCGCTTGAGGGGCGGCCTCAAGGAAGATCGCAACCACACGGTTGCCGGGCTCATCCGGGAAAGGATTATTGTCGCGCACGGCAGCCATCTCTTCGGCAGTGCGTATAAAGACGCCGACGGGCTTGCAGGCATAGGCTTCCAGCCGCTTGTCCAAAGCCGCCCTGACTTTCGCCTCCGGCAGGGACGAACTGAACACGACATTGCCGCTCGCAATATAGGTTTTGACGTCAGTGAACCCGGCATCAGCGCACATGGCGGCCAGGTCGGTCATCGCCAGCTTGCCCGTGCCGCCGACATTTACGGCCCGCAGGAGCGCCACATAGGCTGTCACTGCTGATTGCTCACCGGCAAGTCCAGCAGCAGCGCGGGGTCGATATAGAAATCGTCTCCGCGCGCTTCACTCTGGGCGTTGCGCCATTTGACGGCCCAGTGCAGGTGCGGGCCGGTCGTGCGCCCGGAATTGCCGGTCTTGGCGATCAGGTCGCCGCGCTTCACCACATCGCCGGGTTTCACGTCCACTTCCGAGAGGTGCATGAATACAGAGGTCAGCCCGTGGCCATGGTCGAGGAAGATGGCGCCGCCTTCATAATAAAGGTCCGGATCGGCGAGGATGATCGTGCCGTCAGCCGGGGCGGCAACCGGCGTGCCAATGGGCGCCGCCATGTCATAGCCCTGATGCACGGACGTCGATTCGCATGGTTTTCCGGTGACTTTCGAGACTCCGATATATTTCCGCGTCGGCCCGAATGGCGAGGAGGCGGGAGCATCGGCGGGCTTCATGAAGCCCCGCAGCGCGCCGGGGCCGGGATGGAACGTGGCGAATGCGTCCTGCTTGATCTCCCAGGAGCGGGCCGCATGCGCCTTCTGCTCGGGCGAGCGGGCATCCACCTTGTCGCAATCAAAGCCCTTGATGGTGCGGAATTCATCATGGCGTTCGGCAATGGCAAGATCGCCATAGGAACCGTCCGATGCTGTCCAGCCGATGACCGCCGGCGCTTTGGAACTGATGCCGAACTGGGCAGAGCCTGCCGCATCGGCCACCTGCTTGACGCCGGCGACCGTGAATGTTTCGCCGGGCGCACCATGACAGATCACGAGGCCACCTTGCGTAAGGGCGCCATCGCAGACAGGCGTGGCGGCAGGCGGAGGTGTGGCAACGGGTTCTTCACCGGGCACCTGCGCGCAAGCGCCCGTGCAGATGACAAGGGTAAGCAGGATCTCCCGCAGCATCATCCCTTGGCGGGTATCATGCGCGTTCCGGCGGCGGCGGCGTCCCAATAGGGCTCCTGCCTGTCGACGCTCCAATAGCGCAGGGCCTGTAGCGGAATCTTGCGGCCGGTAACGGCACACACAACAAAATCACCGGGTGCGAGCACCTGGATATCGGCATCGAGATAGCGAAGCCGTGCTTCGCCCGCTTGGCGGTTGGATCGTGTCAGCATTCTGCAACCATGCCTGATCCGGGCGAAAAAGAAAAGGTGCGGAGAACAGGAAGTTTCTGCTTTGTTCCGGAGAACAAATATGGTACATGCTGAACATGGACGGCAATAGGGGGCCTTGCCAAACTGACCCCCATAGTGGACCTAAGGAGACGACTCATGGCCAAACCAGCGCTACAACTTGTGGACAAGGAATCCGGTGTGGATAAGCAGAAGGCTCTTGAAACGGCCCTAGCCAATATTGAGCGCTCTTTTGGCAAGGGCTCGGTTATGCGGTTGGGCGACCGTAAGGTGATGGATATCGAGGCCGTCTCGACCGGTTCGCTGGGGCTCGACATTGCCCTTGGCATTGGCGGCATCCCGCGCGGACGGATCATCGAGGTCTATGGTCCGGAAAGCTCGGGCAAGACGACGCTGGCCCTGCACTGCGTGGCCGAAGCCCAGAAGAATGGCGGCGTCTGCGCCTTTATCGACGCTGAGCACGCGCTGGACCCTGTCTATGCTGGCAAGCTGGGCGTCGATCTCGACGACCTCCTGATCTCGCAGCCCGATACGGGCGAACAGGCGCTGGAAATTGCCGACACGCTGGTCCGATCGGGCGCCGTTGAGCTCCTGGTCATCGACTCCGTGGCTGCGCTGACACCGCGCGCTGAACTGGAAGGCGAGATGGGCGATTCCCTTCCCGGCCTGCAGGCCCGCCTGATGAGCCAGGCGCTGCGCAAGCTGACCGGTTCGATTTCCAAGTCGAAATGTACCGTCATCTTCATCAACCAGATCCGGATGAAGATCGGCGTCATGTTCGGCAGCCCGGAAACCACATCGGGTGGCAACGCCCTGAAATTCTATGCGTCGGTCCGTCTCGACATCCGCCGTATCGGCCAGATCAAGGAACGGGATGAGGTCATCGGCAACCAGACGCGCGTCAAGGTCGTCAAGAACAAGGTGGCACCGCCTTTCCGGCAGGTCGAATTCGACATCATCTATGGCGAAGGCATCTCCAAGACCGGCGAATTGATTGATCTCGGCGTCAAGGCCGAAGTGGTCGAGAAATCCGGCTCCTGGTACTCCTACAAGGGCGAACGGATGGGTCAGGGCCGCGAGAAGACGCGGACCTTCCTGAAGGAAAACCCGGCCATCGCTGACGAGATCGAGGATTCGATTCGCCGTAATGCTGGCCTCCTTGCCGATGAACTCCTCACGGCCGGCATGGAAGCCGAAGCGGATGACGATATCGAGCCGGATGCCGCTGAAGGCTGATACTTACTCGCCTATTGGCGTCTGAACGGCCGAATTTCGCCCTTTCAGCCCCTGTTTGCAGCCAGGTCTTGTACCTGAACTTGTCCCTTTGTGGCGCACCCGGCTTGGCGCGCCGCAAAGGGACCTTTATATCGCCGGTTGGAGCCGGTGTGGGATAGCCCTCGCCGCACATGAATATATTCGGCTAGGACCCTGCCCATGACTGGCGTGAACGATATCCGCGAATCCTTCCTCTCCTTCTTCGAGAAGCAGGGCCACACGCGCCGTGCCTCGGCGCCGCTGGTGCCTCAGAACGACCCGACCCTGCTATTCGTCAATGCCGGCATGGTGCCATTCAAGAACATTTTCACTGGCGCCGAGACGCCTTTTGCGCCGCGCGCCACGACTTCGCAGAAATGCGTCCGGGCCGGCGGCAAGCACAATGACCTCGACAATGTCGGCTATACCGCGCGTCACCACACATTCTTCGAGATGCTCGGGAATTTCTCTTTTGGCGACTATTTCAAGGAACAGGCGATCCAGTATGGCTGGGACCTGGTCACGAAAGAGTTCGGCCTTGATCCGAAGCGCCTGCTTGTCACCGTCTATGCCGAGGATGATGAAGCAGCCGCCCTCTGGAAAAAGATGGCCGGCCTGCCGGACGACCGGATCATCCGGATCGCCACGTCCGACAATTTCTGGTCCATGGGTGATACCGGTCCGTGCGGCCCGTGTTCGGAAATATTCTACGACCATGGCGACAAGATCCCTGGTGGCCCTCCCGGGAGCCCCGACGAGGATGGTGACCGTTTCATCGAAATCTGGAACCTGGTCTTCATGCAGTTTGACCAGTCGTCCGACGGCTCGCGCACTTTGCTTCCGAAACCGTCCATCGATACCGGCATGGGGCTTGAGCGCATCGCGGCTGTCCTGCAGGGCGTCCACAACAATTACGAGATCGATCTCTTCGCCAACCTGATCAAGGCCGAGGAAGACCTCTATGGCGCCAAGGCCGCAGGCGACCACCTCGCGTCTTTCCGCGTCATCGCAGACCATCTGCGCACATCGGCCTTCCTGATCGCTGACGGCGTGCTGCCCTCGAACGAGGGACGAGGCTATGTCCTGCGCCGCATCATGCGCCGCGCTATGCGCCACGGCCACTTGCTCGGCGCGCGTGAGCCGATGATGTACCGCCTGACGCCCGCCTTGATCGGTGAGATGGGTAAGGCCTATCCCGAACTCGGCCGCGCAAAGGCCGCGATTGAATCAGCTCTTGAGCAGGAAGAGGGCCGTTTCCAGCGCACGCTGGGCCGCGGCCTGTCCCTGCTTGATGAGGCCACAACCGGCCTTGGCGCAGGCGATGCCCTGCCGGGTGAAACCGCTTTCCGCCTCTATGACACGTTCGGCTTCCCGCTGGACCTGACGCAGGACATCCTGCGTTCGCGCGGCATGTCGGTGGATACCGATGCGTTCGACGCGGCCATGGACGTCCAGCGCGAGGGCTCGCGCAGTGCAGGCTTCACCTCGGGCGATGCGGCGACGGATGACATCTGGTTTTCCGTGCGCGACAAATCCGGCGCCACGAAATTCGGCGGCTATGCTGCGACCGAAGGCCAGGGCAAGCTTGTCGCTATCGCGGCGGGTGGCGCGCTGGTCGATACGCTGGCACCCGGCGCGGCCGAACTTGTTTTCGACGCAACACCTTTCTATGCTGAAAGCGGCGGCCAGGCTGGCGACCATGGCGAGATCATCTTTGATGGCGGCGCGCGCTTTATCGTGCGTGACGTGCAGAAGCGCGCCGGCGATGTGCACGTGCACGTCGGCGAGCTCGTTAGCGGCTCGGCCCAGCTTGGCGTGAGCGCGAAGCTGCATGTCGACGCTGTCCGCCGTAAAGCCGTGATGGCCAATCACTCGGCGACGCACCTGTTGCATGCAGCCCTGCGCAATGTGCTCGGCGAGCATGTGACGCAGAAAGGTTCGCTCGTGGAAGCCGATCGCCTGCGGTTCGACTTCTCGCACGGCGCACCGGTAACGGCTGCGCAGCTTGAGGCGATCGAGGACCAGGTGAATGCCGTGGTCCGCCAGAATACGGCTGCCGAGATCAGGGTCACGACGCCGGATAAGGCGATCGAGGCCGGGGCGCTTGCGCTGTTCGGCGAGAAATATGGTGACGAGGTTCGCGTCCTCTCCATGGGTCAGAGCGAAGGCAAGGCCTATTCGGTTGAGCTTTGCGGCGGCATCCATGTCGAGCGCACGGGCGATATCGCCGTGTTCGTGATCACGTCTGAAGGCGGTGTTTCCGCCGGCGTGCGCCGTATCGAGGCCGCGACAGGCGCCGAGGCGCTGGCCTATCTGAAAGGCCGGGCACGCATCGCCGAGGACCTCGCCGACAGCCTCAAAGTGCCGCTGAAGGATGTGCCGCGCAAGGTCAGCGCGCTGAGCGATGAGCGGCGCTCGCTGGAGAAGGATCTGGCCGAGGCCAAGCGCAAGCTCGCCATGGGCGGCGGTGGCAGTGCGCCGGCCGGACCGGAAGTGATTAATGGCGTGAACCTTATTGCCCGTGTTGCCGAAGGTGTCGGCGGCAAGGACCTGCGCGCGCTGGTCGACGAGGCCAAGGCCAAGATCGGTTCGGGCATCGTGGCCTTTGTCGGCGTGGCCGATGGCAAGGCCGGAGTCGCGATTGGGGTGACGTCAGACCTGACCTCGAAATACTCGGCGGTTGATCTGGTAAAGGTTGCTGCGGCTGCCCTCGGCGGTCAGGGCGGCGGTGGCCGTCCGGACATGGCGCAGGCCGGTGGCCCGGATGCAAGCAAGGCGGACGAGGCCATTGCGGCGGTCAAGGCAGCGCTGGCGGGCTAGGTATTTGGCGTGAATGGCCCGGCGCTGACGGTTGGGCATTTCATTGCTATTTTTGATCCACCGGATCAGAGATTCAGGCGGAGCCTGACCGCAACGAAATGGTCGGAGTGAGAGGATTTGAACCTCCGACCCCTGCCTCCCGAAGGCAGTGCTCTACCAGGCTGAGCCACACTCCGAACCGAAGAGCGGCGTATTTACGCTCGCCCATGAATTTTTCAAGAGGGTCAGCTGGCCGCTGCGAGCAGAGGCTCTTCGGCGCCCGATTGCCACTGGGCGTGCTTGGTCATGATGGATTTGAAGAGCGGGCTGGCGAGGTGGCCGGCGAGCCACTCCTGCAGTGCTGGCAGGGATTGGGCGGCGAACCATTCGCGGTCCGTGGCGGCGAACTGGCGCACGAACGGGAAGAGGGCGATGTCGGCGAGGGTGCGCTGCGGGCCGAGAAGCTGGCCGCCTGCAGCCGCGATGCGGGCATTCCAGTCGGTGAGGATGGCGAGGCCGTTGGCGCGCTGCACCTCCGGGTCCACGCCGTCATAGCGGTTGGGATATTTGTAGCGGTCGAGCGCGTGTTTGAAGGGGCCGTCGCTTTGCGCGATGAGGGCTTCGGTCTCGGCGCTGTCGGCGCCACACCAGTTTTCAGGGTCGTTCTGCGCGAGCGCCCATTTCATCACATCGAGGCTTTCGTCGATGACCTGTCCGTCCGGCAGGACGAGGACCGGGACCGTGCCCTTGGGGCTGGCGGCCAGCATCTCGGCGGGCTTGTCGCGCAGCACGACTTCGCGGATGCGGATGCCCAGGCCGCTGATCGCGAGGGCGAGTCGGGCGCGCATGGCATAGGGACAGCGGCGGAAAGAATAGAGGACGGGCAGGCTCATGCGTCCTCGCTCCGGCGTGCCTCCGGGCCCATGTGTTTTTCGCCGCGGGCCTTGGCGAGGTCGATCTGCTTCTGGCGCTCGGCAAAACGGGCGCGCTGTTCGTCGCTCATTTCGCTGATGCAGTGCGGGCAGGAGACGCCGGATTCAAAGGCGGCGTGCTGCTTGTCCGCCTCGGTGATCGGGCGCTTGCAGGCATGGCACATGTCATAGGACCCGGGCGTGAGATCGTGGCGGACGGAGACGCGCTCGTCGAAGACGAAACACTCGCCCTGCCATTTGCTGTCCTGCTCGGGCACAGTTTCGAGATATTTGAGGATGCCGCCTTCGAGATGGAAGACGTCATCAATGCCCTCGGCCTTGACGAAGCTGGTGGCCTTTTCGCAGCGGATGCCGCCTGTGCAGAACATGGCGACCTTGGGTGTGCGGCCTTCGGATTCCAGTTTGGCGCGGAATTCGCGGAACCATTCCGGGAATTCGCGGAAGGTCTTGGTGTTCGGGTCCACGGCGCCTTCGAATGTGCCGATGGCAACTTCATAATCGTTGCGCGTGTCGATGAGGACGGTGTCCGGATCGGAGATCAGCGCGTTCCAGGCCTCGGGCGCGACATAGGTGCCGACGATGGCGTTCGGGTCAGTGCCGGGCACGCCCATGGACACGATCTCGCGCTTCAGGCGAACTTTGAGGCGCAGGAATGGCATCTCGTCGGCCTCGGCAAACTTGGCCTGCAGTGTCTCGCAGCCGGGCAGGGCCCGCAGGGCCGCAAGGGCCGTGTCGATGGCTTCAGGCGTGCCGGCGATGGTGCCGTTGACGCCCTCGGTGGCGAGGAGGACCGTGCCTTTGACGCCTGACGCTTCCAGCGTTTCGGCCAGAGGCGCGCGGCGGGACTCGAAGTCCGGCAGGGCGAAGAATTTGTAGAAGGCGGCAACTTTGAAGGTCATGGCTGCCGCTTATGGCAGATCGCGGCGGGAATTTGAATAAGGGGCTGCACGTATGACGCCTGGGGGGGCGCTTGGGGGTGGGATTCGGGTTTTCAGAGGGGGATTCCGGGTCGGGTGTCCGGGATTGGGCCCAATTTTTCCATGAAGAGCCGTATCCCCATCGAAAGCCGGGGTGCAGGCGTGCCACTGGACGGAATTCGCCGCCCCTGCCTGCGCAGGGGACACGGACTGATGGTTTCGCCGGCGAGCGCGCGGGCGAGCCGAGGCGATACCGGAGCCCGGAAACTGCACGAACGATGCACGGATAGGTCGTCCGACAGGAAGACCATGTCGACGCGGCCATGATTGGTAACAGCCCAAAGCATTTGTGAGCCGGGGCCGCCATTGGCCCGGAACCAGGCCCGCAGGCGCTGGATGCGCAGGAAGATCAGCGGCCAGATCGGTACGAGGTACCAAGGCAGGCCCTGCATGGGGCGGAAGAGGCTGAAATCCGGCATCGGCATGAGTATACGCCGGGGTGGATTAGGGTTGGATAAGGCAGGGGCTGGGCTGAGGGACGGTTTCCGGGGTAAGGGTTAGGGATCAAACAGGAGACCTGCCGATGACCCATATCCTTGCCATATCAGGAAGCTTGCGGAAGGCGTCTTATAATTCCGGGCTGGTGCGGGCCGCTGAAGGGCTGGGGCTGGACGGGGTGCGGGTTACGGGCATGACCCTGCACGGCATCCCGCTCTATGATGGGGACGTCGAGGCGGCAGAGGGCATTCCGGCGGCGGTGACGGCGCTGAAGAATGCGATCCGGGAGGCGGATGGCGTGTTGCTGGTGACGCCGGAATACAACAACGGGATTCCTGGCGTGTTCAAGAATGCGGTGGACTGGACTTCGCGGCCAGCCTCGGAGATTGGCGAGATATTCGGCGGCAAGCCGGTGGCCATTATCGGCGCATCGCTGGGCGGGTTCGGGACGATCCTGTCGCAGAACCACTGGCTGCCGGTGATCCGCACGCTGGGCATGCGGCCCTGGTTCGAGGGGCGGCTTATGGTGTCGCGGGCATCGGGCCTGTTCGACGGCGAGGGCAACCTGACGGATGACGAAACACGCAAACGGTTGAGCGATTTCGTGACCGGGTTTGCGGCCTTCGCGGCCCTATGATCCGGGGCGTATAAGGACGGTCTGGAAGCGCTGGTAGCCGAGCTGTTTTTCGTCGGCGGCCTGGCGATAGGCGCGATACTCGCCGATGGGTGTGGCGGTGATGCCGGCCTGGGTCAGGCGGTCTGCAACGACAGCGGCGCGGCGATAGGCCAGCGTCTGGTTGTCAAAGCGGCGCAGTTCGCCCGCCGTTGAGGCATAGCCGACTGTTTCGACATTGGTGACGGACCAGTTCTGGAGCGCCCAGATACTTTCGCCCAGCACGGCTTCGCCAGCCGGCGACAGGATGGCTTCGCCATTATCGAAATTGATGAGGGGGAGTTCGCTGACAGGCGGCACGAGACGGATTTTCCATTCAGGGAAATTGGTCTGCAATCCGGCTTCCATCGTGCGATAGGCCGAGATCGACAGGCCGTCATGCGGCGCGGCCACGAGCGTGGCGGTCTTTGCATCGGCATTGATATCGGCAGCGGAGAGTTCGAACGGGATGGCAGCGCGCAGCTCTGTCTCGGTCTGGCGCAGCTCGCCGAAGGTCTGCAGGCGCGATATCTCGGCGCGCAGGGGCGCGGCGATGGATGTGTCCGCCATGCGCAGGAAGGCTTCGGCTTCGAGCGTCTTGTCCTCGTTGATGAGGACCTGGCCGAGATTGATGTCGACCGGGCGACCGAGGCGTTTGGTGAGATCTGCGGTGAGCTGGCTGGCGGCGTCCGGCACGCGGGTGCGCGTCAGGATGGTCGCGTCGACGCGGATGTCCTCGCGCTTTGGAAACTGGACGGAGACGTCAGAGATGCGGGCTTCATTATCGTCGAACGGGTCGAGCAGGGCATCCTTCACCGTATTGATGGCGGTGGCCTCATAGGCAATGTCGCGCAGGGCGATGCCGAGGGGAAGCGATAGGGCTGCGAAGACGACAAGCACCATGGCGCTCTGGAAGAGCGTGCTGCGCGAGCCGTGATTGGCACCGAAGCCATAGAGGCGCGAGAGGACCGTGACCGACAGGGCGATGGCCAGAAGGTTGGTCATGAAGAGGAAGAAGGAGCCCCCGGCAACGGCCATGGAGCCGACAGCGAGGCCGTAGCCCGTGACGGCAAGGGGCGGCATCAGGGCGGTCGCGATGGCGACGCCGACAATGGTTTCGCCCTTGCGCTGGATGACGGCATAGCCACCGGCCAGACCCGAGAAGATGGCGACGAGCAGGTCGAAGAAGTTCGGCCGTGTGCGGGCGATGATCTCGGGCGTGATCTCGGTCAGCGGCGACAGGCGGACGATCAGGAAAGAGATGGTGACGGCGGCGAGCACGCCCAGCGCCATGGTGAAGATGGCGCGGCGGAGGGCGGCAAGGTCGAGGATGCTGAGCGAGAAACCCATCAGCATGATCGGGCCCATCAGGGGAGAGATCAACATGGCGCCGATGATGACGGCAGGGGAGGAGAGGAGCAGGCCGAGCGTTGCGATGGCGCAGGACATGACCGCCATGAAGGCGTAGCGGCCGGATATCTGGCCTTCTTCACGGGCGTGTTCGACCACGGCTTCATGGTCAATCTTGCGGCCGAGGCGCTTGAAGAAGACGCGGGCCTGCCGGCGCCATGTGTCGAGGTTCTCGACAGCGTTGGTTTTGTCAAAGGCCATGGGTCTAGTATCTCTTGGTCCGGTGTCGTCTGGCAGATATAGGCCGAAAACCATACGCATTCATTAGCGCGCACCGGATAGTTTATCTTTATGTTTCGCGCTTGCTTGGCCCAGATGGGCGGCAGAGTCTAGTCTACGAGGACGCGGGGGAGCTTGAACGTGACGGTCTCCTTGGCGGTTTCCACGCTGTCCATGGTAACGTCAAAACGGGCCTGGCAGGCGTCTATGACGCCCTGGACGAGGTCCTCCGGCGCGCTCGCGCCCGCCGTGAGGCCGAGGGTGGAGACGCCATCGAACCAGGACCAGTCAATGTTCTCGGCACTGGCAATCAGTTCGGCGCGGGCGGCCCCGGCGCGCAGGGCCACCTCGACAAGGCGAACGGAATTGGAACTGGTGCGCGCGCCGATGACCAGGACGAGGCCTGCGCCGGGGGCGAGGACCTTCACGGCATCCTGACGGTTGGTCGTGGCGTAGCAGATGTCTTCCTTGTGGGGCGCCGACATGGCCGGGAAGCGGTTTTGCAGCACGGCGACGATGTCGGCCGTATCGTCGACCGACAGCGTGGTCTGCGTGACGAAGGCGAGGTTGTTCGGGTCTTTCGGTACGAATCGTTCCGCATCATCGACGGTCTCGATCAGCGTGATGGCGCCGCTTTGAAGCTGGCCCATCGTGCCGATGACTTCCGGATGGCCGGCATGGCCAATCAGGACGATCTCGCGGCCTTCATTGCTGTGCCGTTCGGCTTCGACATGGACCTTGGAGACGAGCGGGCAGGTGGCGTCGACATAGATCATCTGGCGCGAGGCGGCCTCGGCAGGCACGGATTTCGGCACGCCATGGGCGGAAAAGATGACCGGGCGATCGGTCGGGCATTCGTCAAGTTCCTCAACGAATACAGCGCCCATGGCCTCAAGCCGGCTGACGACATGGGCATTGTGCACGATCTCGTGGCGCACATAGACCGGCGCGCCCCATTTCTTCAGCGCTTCCTCGACAATCTGGATGGCACGATCGACCCCTGCGCAGAATCCGCGCGGGGCGGCCAGGCGGATGGTCAGGGCGGGTCTGTCGCTCATTTAATGATCTCCTGCCTCTGCAGCGTTGCGCCAAGGCGCTGAGCCCTTTAACACATCTCCAGCTACAGATGGACAGGCCTTTTCTACAGGCCAAGTAAGGACACGCAGACGCATGCGCAAATTTTTACCTCTTATCGCCGTGGTCCTCCTTGTCGGTTGCCAGTCCAGGGTCGGTGAAGTGTTTGATACGCGCCAGAATGCCGGACCCTGCCCGCCGGTCGGGTCGCTCTATGACGTGTCGCGCTATGTGAAATTTGCCGATCCGTCGGACGAAACTTATACGAAGATCGCCTATACGGCCGAAATCGTCGACGTGCGCACCTTCTGCCGCTATGCTGGCAAGGATCCGCTGGACGTGCAGCTGGAGATCGATTTCGCCTTTGGCAAAGGCCCGGCCGCGGACAGGGACAGCCATACATATCCGTATTTCGTCGCCGTTACGCGCCGCAACGGCAAGGTGCTGGCCAAGGAATATTTCAATGTCGAAGGCGACTTCAACGGCAAGAAGCTGGCCGGCAAGACGGAATCCTTCAGCAAGATCTCGATTCCGCGCGTCGACGAATCCATTGCCGGAACCAATTTCGAGATCGTCGTCGGCTTCGATCTTGCGCCCGAGCAGCTTGAATTCAACCGCGCGGGCAAGCGCTTCCTTCTCAACGCCGACGATTAGACCATGGCCAGCCTGACGCGAGACCTGACGGCGGCCGCGGGCGCCGCTTTCTCCGCCATGGGGCTGGAGGAACGCTGGGGCGCTGTGCGCCGCTCGGACAAGCCGGAACTCGCTGACTTCCAGTGCAATGGCGCGATGGGCGCGGCCAAGGCGGCCGGCAAGAACCCGCGCGAGATTGCGGGCGCTGTGGCCGAGGCCCTGAAGGCCTATCCGCTGGTCCTGTCGGCGGAAGTGGCGGGGCCGGGCTTTATCAATATTCGCGTGTCTGATGCCGTGCTGTCGTCGCGGGCGGCCGAAGTGCTGGCTGATCCCAAGGCGGGCGCAGAGATGGCGCCGGATGCGCAGGTAACGGTGATCGACTTTGGTGGGCCGAACGTGGCCAAACCCATGCATGTCGGCCATCTGCGCTCGGCCGTGATCGGCGACACGCTGCAGCGGTTGCTGCGCTTCCTCGGCGACCGGGTGACGTCTGACACGCACCTTGGCGACTGGGGCCTGCAGATGGGCCACCTCGTGACCGAACTGTACGACGAGCAGCCGGACCTGATCTATTTCGATGCCAATTATTCCGGGCCTTATCCGGAAGACCCGCCGGTCACGATCGAGGATCTCGGACGGCTCTATCCGGCCGCCAGCAACAAGGCCAAGGAAGACCCGGCACGTAATCAGCGCTCGCAGAATGCCGTGGCCGAGCTGCAGGCAGGGCGGGCCGGCTATCGCGCGCTGCTGCAGCATTTCATCGACGTGTCGGTGGCGGCGCTGAAAGTGGACTATGCGTTCCTCAACGTCTCGTTCGACCTCTGGAAGGGCGAGAGCGATGTCGACCATCTGATCCCGGGACTGATCGAACAGTTCCGGACGGCGGGCCTCGCCGAGGAAAGCGACGGCGCGCTGATCGTTCATGTGGCGAAAGAGAGCGACAAGAAAGAAATGCCGCCGGTGATGCTGCTGAATTCGCGCGGCGGCACGGGCTATCACACGACCGATCTGGCGACGATCGAGGACCGGATGACCACGATGCATCCGGTGCCGGAGCGCATGCTGTACGTGGTGGACCAGCGCCAGGCGCTGCACTTCGAGCAGGTCTTCCGGGCAGCAGAACTGGTTGGCCTGATCGACGAGGGCCATCTCGAACATATCGGTTTCGGCACGGTCAACGGGCCGGACGGCAAGCCGTTCAAGACGCGCGAAGGCGGCGTCTTGCGCCTCGCGGATCTGAACGCGATGGCCTTCGAGGAAGCTGACCGCAAGCTCGGCGCGGCGAACCTGCCGGATGACATGGGGCCAGATGAGCGGGCGAATGTCGCGCGGCTGGTAGCTGTGGCTGCGCTGCGCTTTGCCGACCTACAGAACACGCGGACGACGAATTACGTGTTCGATCTTGACCGGTTCACGAGTTTTGAAGGCAAGACGGGGCCCTACCTGATGTATGCCGCCGTACGGATCAAGTCGCTGCTGCGGCGGGCTGAGGCCGATGGCAATGCACCGGGCGAGATTGCCGTGGGGCATGATGCCGAGCGGGCGCTGGTACTGGCGCTGGACGGCTTTGGCGCGGCCCTGCTGGGCGCGCGGGAGAAGCGGATGCCGCATATCCTGTGCGAGCATGTCTATGGCCTGAGCCAGGCCTTCAGCGGTTTCTATGGCGCGCTGCCGATTGCGAATGAGAGCGATCCGGTACTGCGCGCGAGCCGGCTGGGGCTAGCGAGCGCAGTGCTGCACCAATTGGAGGCAGGTCTCCAGATTCTGGGGATTGATGTGCCGGAGCGGATGTAGCGTGCTTGCCGGGCACTCGAATCCAGTCTAGTTCGAACGTAATTCAAACCCTGTCCCGGGAGAGAGCAGTCCATTGAGGCTGCCGCCGAAGGCGCAACCGCCCCGGAAACGCTCAGGCAAAAGGACCGGACGGGGTCAACACGCTGGAAAGAGGCCTTCGAGGCCTCGCCGAAGGAGCAAGCCCGTTAGTCCGGGCGGAATCTCTCAGGCGCCCAGGACAGCGGGGGCGACGGTATTTCGGCCATGAGCCGATCCGTCACCCTTTGGATTGATGGCGCCATGGCTGATGACACACACGACGACCTGAAGCGCACCCCGCTTTATGACCTGCATGAAAAGCTGGGCGCGAAGCTCGTGCCTTTCGCTGGCTATGAAATGCCCGTGCAATACCCGATGGGCGTGATGGACGAACACAAATGGACGCGCGAGCATGCGGGCCTGTTCGATGTCAGCCATATGGGCCCATGCTTCCTGTCGCTGGAAGAGGGCATTGGCGGTGGCGACGAGGCGCATGCGAAGATCGCCGCGCTGATTGAGACGCTGGTGCCGAGCGACATTGCGGGTCTGAAGCAGGGGCAGGCACGCCTGACCGTCCTGCTGAACGACGAAGGCGGCATCCTCGACGACCTGATCATCACGCGCCCCCTCGGCGATGAAGCGCAGGGCAGCCTCTACATCGTCGTCAATGGCGCGGTGAAGGACCAGGACTGGGCGATTTTTGAAAAGGCGCTTGAAGGCAAGGCTGTGCTGACGCGCGCCGATGACCGCATCCTGTTCGCGCTGCAGGGGCCGGAAGCGGTCGACGTGATGAGCGATTTCTTCCCCGGATGTGAAGAGCTGAAATTCATGCACCACATGCCGTTCGAGCTGAACGGGACGCGCTGCATCGTCTCGCGCTGCGGCTATACGGGCGAAGACGGGTTCGAGGTTCTGGTCAGCCCGGCGGCGGGCCTGCCGCTGATTGACGAGATGCTGACCGATGAGCGGGTCGAGATGATCGGCCTTGGCGCGCGGGACAGCTTGCGGCTTGAAGCCGGGCTTTGCCTTTACGGGCATGACATGGACCCGTCGCGCGACCCGATCGAGGCAGACCTTGGCTGGGTGATCCAGCGCAAACGCCGCGAGGCAGGTGATTTCCCCGGCGCCGCGCGCATCCTTGCGAGCATACAGGACGGCGTGGCCGAGAAGCGCGTGGGCATTCGCCCGCTGGAGCGCGCCCCGGCCCGCGAGGGCACCGCGATCGAAATCGACGGCAAAGTCGTGGGCGTTGTGACGTCCGGCGGCTTTGGTCCTTCGGTCGATCATCCGGTGGCCATGGGATATGTTGCGGCGGCCCATGTGGCGCCCGGCACGAAAATCGACCTGATGGTCAGAGGCAAGGCACGGCCGGGCGAAGTGGTCGCCCTGCCGTTTGTTCCCCACAACTACAAGCGATAGGGCAGAGAATATGAGCACGAAACTGACCGAACAGGTGACGTTCTACACCGAGGAACATGAATGGGTGACCGTCCATGGCGAACTCGGCACTGTGGGCATCACCAAATTTGCCGCCGAGCAGCTGGGCGACGTGGTGTTCGTCGAGACGCCTGAAGTCGGCAAGGTGTTCAAGAAGGGCGACGACATGGCCGTCGTCGAGAGCGTCAAGGCGGCATCGGACGTGTACGCACCGGTTAGCGGTGAAGTGGTCGATGCCAATGCGGTGCTGGCCGACAAGCCAGAGACCGTGAACGAGCACCCCGAGACCGAAGGCTGGTTCTGCGTGATCCGCCTGTCGCATGGCGAAGAATTGTCCGGCCTGATGGACAAGGACGCCTATTTCGAATTCTGCAAAGGCCTTTAATCCATGCGCTATCTTCCCCTGACTGATGACGACCGCCAGGCCATGCTGAAAGTGATCGGCGCCAAAAGCGCGGATGACTTCTATGGGGACGTGCCTGAATCGGCCCGCCTTGGTGGCAAGGTGGCCGGCCTGCCGGACCATCAGGGGGAGATGGCTGTTGAACGCCATCTCTCGAAACTCGCAGCGAAAAACCGCTCGGCCTCGTCGGGTCCGTTCTTTGTCGGGGCGGGTGCCTACAAGCACCACATTCCGGCCAGCGTGGACATGGTGATCCAGCGGTCTGAATTCCTGACGACCTACACGCCCTACCAGCCGGAAATCGCGCAGGGCACGCTGCAGACCCTCTTTGAATTCCAGACGCAGGTTGCTGCACTGACGGCAATGGATGTGGCGAACGCCTCCATGTATGACGGTTCGACCGCGTGCGCCGAGGCGGCCGTAATGGCCTGCCGCGTGACGCGCCGGAAGAAGGTGATCCTGTCAGGTGGCCTGCACCCGCATTATGCGGCGGCGACGAAACTGCTGTGCGAAGCGCAGGGGCTGGAAGTTGTGCAGCTGCCTGTCGCGGTTGATGGAGAGATGGCATTGGCGGAGGCGGCGGATGACCTGACCGCCTGCGTGATCGGGCAGAGCCCGAACATTTTCGGCACGGTGACGGACATGTCCGCTGTGGCCGATGCTGCCCACGAGAAGAAGGCGCTGTTCGTATCCGTGTTCACGGAAGCGGTCAGCCTTGGTCTTGTTACGCCTCCGGGCGAAATGGGCGCGGACATTGCCGTGGGTGAGGGCCAGTCGATCGGCGTGCCGCTCGGCTTTGGCGGGCCCTATGTGGGCCTCTTTGCGTGTACGGAGAAACTGGTGCGCCAGATGCCGGGTCGCCTGTGCGGCGAGACTGTGGATGCCGACGGCAAGCGCGGCTTCGTGCTGACGCTATCAACACGCGAGCAGCATATCCGCCGCGACAAGGCGACGTCGAATATCTGTACCAATTCCGGGCTCTGCGCGCTGGCCTTCACGGCGCACATGACACTGCTGGGCGACAAGGGCCTGAAAGGCCTCGCGCTGCTGAACCATGAAGCCGCGTGTGACCTGGCCGATGCGCTGGAAGCTGTGCCAGGTGTGGAAATCCTGACGCCGCGTTTCTTCAACGAGTTTGCTTTCCGCACACCAATGAATGCCGAAGCCGTGCTGGCCATGCTGGACGAAGCGGGCGTTGTCGGCGGCGTGAGGGCAAGCCGCCTGTTCCCGGCAGAGCATATGGGCGACGTGATCATCTGCGCCGCGACAGAGTGCACGACACCGGAAGATATTGCGGCTTATGCGGCTGCGCTGAAGGAGATTGTCTGATGACCATGAACACGCAAGGCCGCCCGACGGCGCCGACTTCGACTTCCGTGTCCGCCATCGAGACCGTTTCGGGCTCGCGGGGGCTGTTGCAGGCTGAGGGGCTGATCTTCGAGATCGGGACCAGTGAAACGACGGGCGTTGACCTGCCTGCGCCGAAGAACCGGACCGGGCGCCTTGGCGGCGTCGCGCGGAAAGTGCCGACCGGGCTGCCGGGCCTGTCGGAGCCGGAAATGGTGCGTCACTACATGCGCCTGTCGCAGCGCAACTATGCCATCGACCTCGGCTTCTTCCCGTTGGGCAGCTGCACGATGAAGCACAACCCGCGCCTCAACGAAAAGATGGCGCGCCTGCCGGGCTTTGGCGACATCCACCCGATGCAGCCGCAGGCGACCGTGCAGGGCGCTCTGGAACTGATCGACGAGCTGGCCACCTGGCTGAAGACGCTGACCAACATGCCCTTCGTGGCCATGAGCCCGAAGGCGGGCGCGCATGGCGAGCTGGCGGGCATGCTGGCGATCCGTCAGGCGCTGATCGCGCGCGGCGAAGGCGAGACGCGCAAGCGCGTTCTGGTGCCGGCTTCGGCACATGGCACGAACCCGGCGACGGCTGTACAGTGCGGCTTCATCGTTGACGAGATCAAGGCGAATGCGCGCGGGCGTGTCGACATGGATGACCTCAAGGCGAAGCTTGAAAAGTCTGATGACATTGCCGGCATCATGCTGACCAATCCGAATACGTGCGGCCTATTTGAGACCGACATCAAGGAGATCGCCGACCTCATCCACGCAGCGGGCGGCTACTTCTATTGCGACGGCGCAAACTTCAACGCCATCGTGGGCCGTGTGCGGCCGGGCGACCTTGGCGTCGATGCCATGCACATCAACCTGCACAAGACCTTCTCCACCCCGCATGGCGGCGGCGGGCCGGGCTCGGGCCCGACTGTGCTGTCAGAAGCGCTGGCACCTTATGCGCCTGTGCCCTTCGTGGTGAAGAACGAAGACGGCGTGTTTAGCCTCGTCGAAGACATGGACGGCGAAGCGAGCGAGAGCTTTGGCCGGATGGTCGCCTTCCATGGCCAGATGGGCATGTTCGTACGGGCGCTGGCCTACATTCTCAGCCACGGCGCGGACGGCCTGAAGCAGGTTGCCGAAGACGCAGTGCTGAACGCGAACTATATCGCGGCCAAGCTGAAGCATGTGATGACGCCGGCCTTCGAGGGCTATTGCATGCACGAGGCGCTGTTCTCGGATGCGTTCACGGCGGACGGCATTGAGACGCTGGACATCGCTAAGGCGCTGATCGACGAGGGCTATCACCCGATGACCATGTACTTCCCACTGGTGGTGCATGGCGCGATGCTGATCGAACCGACCGAGACCGAGAGCAAGGCGACGCTGGACCAGTTCTGCGCCTCGCTGGAATCGATTGCCCGGCGCGCAGCGCAGGGTGACGAGACGCTGAAAGGTGCGCCTTATCTTGCTCCGGCGCGTCGCCTCGACGAGACACGCGCGGCCCGCAAGCCGGTGCTGAAATGGACGGCGCCTGCGTCTGATATCGTCGCGGCGGAGTAGGCCTCAGGGCGCGCCTGCTGCTGGTCCTGGCTGGTCAAAGAGCCGGGACCGGATGTGCCTGAACCCACGTGTCATCGGGCGCTCGATAAAGCGGTAGCTGAGCAGCGACCCGGTAATCGAGACGGCGAGGCAGACGGCGACAAAGATGACATTGTCCAGGCGTCCGGGATGCCCGAGGCTGAACAGTGGCGCCAGCGGTTCGATCCCACCGAGTGCATTGAACGCGATCCTCATCGCGACGATGAAGAGCGTGTGCGACAGGTAGAGCGAGTAGGATGCATCACCCAGACGCACGAACGCGCGCATGATACGGCGCAGCGACGGCACCAGGGCGCGAATGGCGTCCGGATGTGTCTGGCCGCCATACCAGCCGGCCCAGAAGGTTGCCAGCATCGCGAGGACGCCTACCGAGCTGGCGACGATTGTGCCGCCGAGCCGCAACGGGAAAGGGCTGTCATCCACCGTGCCGTAGAGCTGGTAGACAAGGAGGGTCATCAGAAACATGACGGCCGCCGGAACGAGCCAGGACAGACGGCCCGTCCGCTCAAGCGTGACTACGCCATAGATCAGCGCGGCACTTGGAAAGCCATACAGCATCACGCGCCCCCATTGCAGCGTGTGAGTTGTTATGACCCCCTGGATGCACAGCGATGCACCCAGGGCCATGACAGCGAGAAGGGTTATAATGCCAGACCGCCATGCAAGGCCTGAACAGACGAGCATTCCCGTCGCCGCCCCCATGATGAATTCCATTGTCATCGGGAAGAAGACGAGGGCTGGCAGGTCAACGGGGCGAGGCCCGGACAGCCCGAGCGACCAGCCACCAATCACGAGCAGGCCCCAGGCCAGCAGAAAGAGTGGAAGCCAGCTCCGCTTGGCCAGCAGGATCAATGTGAAAACGAGGTAGAAATAGACCTCGTGCACAAGGGTCCAGCCAACACCCAGGACGGGGTCATCGTTCTGCGGCAAGAGCAGGAAAGACTTAATGAGATAAGGCGCGAAGGTTTCGGAGTGCAAAAAGGACTGCCACCGCTCCCCCACGCCGATGGTTCCATTGAAGCCGACCAGATAGATCGCCAGGATCCCTGCAAAGAACCACCAGATCGGATAGATGCGTGTCAGCCGGCCGAACAGAAAGTCCGCCGCCGTGCGCACGCCCGGCTTGTCGCCGTTAGTGACCACAACCATGATGAAGCCGGAAATGACGAAGAAGAGGTCGACGCCCGCAAAGCCATTTGTCACCATACCGGTGAGCCAGGGCATTTCCGAGGCGCCGTTGCCCAAGATGCCGAGCATTTCCTGCGCGCGGATATGATAGATCACAACCAGCAGTGCCGCGATGCCGCGCAGGATCTGGATGGACTGTAGTTTCATGCCGTCCTCATGCCCGGTTGCCGCAAAAGACAGCAAGAATTCTCATGTTTGTAGCAATCGGGTAACGGTGTTGCCAGACTTTGAACACATCCTGATGATTTCGTTGGCTGGACCGAAATTAAACCCCATATCATCCGCTAATGGCTGACGACGAAGCGACCGACATGACCGAAACATCCTCCCTGCCGGCCGCCAAGCCGGTCTTTGCCCTGCGTTCCGGTTTCAATACCGCGTTTCGCCAGCTGCTGGCGCTGATCGGCCTGTTCATGATTGCCCTGTCGATTCCGATCGGCATCATGACGCCGCTTATCCCGATCGGCCTGCCATTCGGCATCCTCGGCGTGATCCTGTTGGGCCGGAATTCGGTCTGGGGCCATCGCTGGATGGAAGGGGTGCTCCTGCGCCATCCACAGGTCGAACGGTTTGCCCCAAACTGGCTGATGAAGCTGGTTTTTGGGCGCGAAAAGAAAGTTTCGCCGGATAAAGCTTCGCGGAAGGCATAGGCCCTTGCCCCATAGGCAAATTTGGGGACAATCGTTTCCAGAATTGATTGCTGTAAGCGGGGCTGAAGCAAATGAACCGAGTTTCCCTGGCGGGCGTGCTTTGCATGGCCCTTGTACTGGCCGCGTGCGGCGGGAAAAAAGAGGCATCTGACAAGGACAGGATCACGGTTCCGAAGGACCCGTTTCCATCCACTTATGCCGCCTATCCGAACGAGCCTGTTTTCATCTCCAATGCCACCATCATTGATGGTGAAGGCGCGCTTATCGAGAAGGGCAGCCTGCTCATCGTGGACGGGAAGATCTCGGCCATTGGCAAGGATCTCGAAGCGCCGGCGGATGCAAAGAAGATCGACGCCTCCGGTCGCTGGGTCACGCCCGGCATCATCGACAATCACAGCCACCTTGGCGCCTATCCTTCGCCGGGTGTCAGCTCGCTAAGCGACGGCAACGAGATTTCCGCGCCGGTGACGGCTGAGGTCTGGGTGGAGCACAGCGTCTGGCCGCAGGACCCCGGTTTCACGCGGGCACTGGCGGGCGGGATCACGTCGCTGCAAATCCTGCCGGGCAGCGCTAACCTGTTCGGTGGGCGCGGCGTGATACTGAAGAACGTGCCGAGCCGGACGGTGCAGGGCATGAAGTTTCCTGGCGCGCCCTACACGTTGAAGATGGCCTGCGGCGAGAATCCGAAGCGCGTCTATGGCTATGGCGGCGGGCGCTATCCGGGCGGCGCGCCCTATTCCCGGATGGGCAATGTCGCCGGTTACCGCGCGGCCTGGATCCAGGCCGCCGACTACAAGCGCAAATGGGACAAGTACGAGAAAGAAGGCGGCGAGGCGCCGACGCGCGACCTTGAACTCGACACGCTGAAGGGCGTGCTCGACGGCGACATTCTGGTCCATATGCATTGCTACCGCGCCGACGAGATGGTGCAGGTCATGGATATCTCGAAGGAATTTGGCTACAAGGTCACCGCGTTCCACCATGCGGTCGAAGCGTACAAGATTGCCGACAAGCTGGCTGAATATGGCGCCTGTTCGTCCATGTGGGCCGACTGGTGGGGCTTCAAGATGGAAGCCTATGATGGCATCAAGGAAAACATTCCACTGGTGCACAAGGCAGGTGCCTGCGCGATCGTGCATTCGGACAATGATATCGGCATCCAGCGCCTGAACCAGGAAGCGGCCAAGGCCTGGGCCGATGGCAAGAAGATCGGCATCAACATTCCTGAAGAGGAAGCCTGGCAATGGCTGTCGCTGAACCCGGCCAAGTCGCTCGGCATCGACACCAAGACCGGCAGCCTCGTGCCCGGCAAGATGGCCGATGTGGTGATCTGGTCCGCCAATCCGTTCAGCGTCTACAGCAAGGCCGACCAGGTCTATATCGACGGCGCCCTCATGTATGACCGCAGTGACGCGGCCCATCGCCCGGTATCGGATTTTGAACTTGGCCAACCCGGTGAAGGAGACCTGAAATGAGCGCGCGCCATATTGCCAGCCTGATTGCTGTCGTCGCGAGCCTTGCGCTTCCGGTCGTGGCTGAACCCGTTGCCATCGTTGGCGGCAAGGTCTGGACCGGTACGCGGCAGGGCACGGTCGCCAGCGCCGTTATCGTGATCGACAAGGGCCGTGTCGTGTCAGTCGACAAGGCGGGCTCTCCAGTGCCCCTTGAAGCCACGGTGATTGATGCCGGTGGCAAATGGGTCACGCCGGGCATTATTTCCGCCTTTTCGCGTATCGGCATTGTGGAAGTCGATGCCGAGAATACGACCGATGACACGTCTGCCGGCGAGTCCGACTATTCCGTGGCCCTCGATGCGGCTGACGGGTTCAACCCGGATGCAACGGCCATTGCCGTTACTCGCATCGAAGGCATCACGCGGATCGTTGTGGCGCCGGAGGCCACCTCCAACCTGTTCGCCGGTCAGGGCTTCATCGCGGATACGAGCGGCTCTGTGGACACGGAGATTGACCGCAAGGCCTTCCTGCTTGTCTCAATGGGCGAACAAGGGGCGTCACTGGCGGGAGGGTCGCGCCCTGCGGCCTGGGCACAGCTTCGCGCTGCGCTCGACGATGCGAAGGCCTATCCGGCCCGCTACCTTGCCAGCAATGAAGGCACTGCGCTGGACCGCGTTGATGCCGCCGCGCTGGTGCCGGCCGCCAAGGGCCAGCAGCTGATCCTGATCGAGGCGAACAAGGCGAGTGACCTCAATGCCATCATGGACTTTGCCGAGGCCAACAAGGATCTCGACATTGCGATTGTTGGCGCCGACGAGGGCTGGCGTGTTGCGCCGCGACTGGCCAAGGCGGGCATTCCGGTGATCGTGGATTCCTATTCAAACCTGCCGGCCAGTTTCGAACGGCTTGGCGCGACCGGTGAGAATGCGGCGCGGCTGCGGGCAGCTGGCGTCACGGTTGCCATCGCTGCGATCAGTGACGGCACGCACAATGCGCGCCTTGCCATGCAGATCGCCGGCAATGCTGTTGCCAACGGCCTGTCGCACGATGACGCGATGGAAGCGCTGACGACGACGCCAGCGGCCATATTCGGCCTGCAGGGGCTGGGTGTGATCGGGCCGGGATCGCGCGCTGATATTGTCGTGTGGGACGGCGATCCGCTTGAAGTCACGTCCAATCCGGATGTGGTGATGATCGATGGTGTGGTGCAATCCATGGTGACACGGCAGAGCGAGTTGCGGGACCGCTATCTCAAACTCGACGAGCGGGAACGCCCGCTGGCCTATGTGAAGCCCTGAACCTCTGTTCAACTCCCATAAATCCTTCGCGGTCTAGGGTGGCCGCTTGAGAGGATTTTTGACCCGTTTGCCGCACGGTTGCCGCAAATAGGTTCATAAGTTGTATTGGGATGGTTTGATCTATGTGGCTTGCACTGCTGATGGCACTTACGATGGTGACGGGGTCTGGTCCTATGGACGAGGCGCTATCGGCCACCGAAGCGCCGAAGACCCTGCGGGCTGCCTTCACTGTGGAATTGCAGAGCGACCATGCCCGGCGGGTCTACGCCTTTGACCCCCGCAAGAAAGGCGCTGAGCGCTGGCAGGTCGTTGACTGGCAGGGCGAGGACGACGAGCTGGAAGAGGTGGCGGCCAATTGGGCGGCTGAATCGGCCCCAGATGGCCGGCTGTTTCCCGATGACCTGCGCGCGAGCCTCGGGCGCAGCGTGAACGTCAATGACGAGGGCCATGCCTGGCAGATATCTTTCCGGCATACGCCCTCGAAGAATGATGGCGAGTTTGACGTCTGGGCCGCGCAGCGCCTGCAGGCGACGGCTTGGCTGGACCCCGTCGGCGAGCGCTTCCTCAGGATTGATTACATGCTGCCGAAGCCCGTTGCCGGCCCCGAAGGCGGCACGCTGACCAAGTATAACCAGAGCTATTTCCTGCGCACCGAACCGCGCTGGGGCATGAGCTATGTCTCGGGTTTTTCCATCGAGCTTGAAGCGCGCGCGGCTTTCCGGAAAATCGAACGGCGCTATTCGGCCAATATCGTGAAAGTAGACTTCTTCTTCGCCAGCGCCGAGGCGCAGAAGGCTTTTGAAGACGAACGCACAGCCAAACCGCAATTGATGACTGGATTGAGCAGCCCGGCACGCTAGACTCTTCGCCATGACGATTCACATGGTGAAACTGAGCGTAGGCGCCGAAACGGTCGAGGACCTGGCAGACTGGCAGACGCGCCAGATGCAGCAACTCGACAACCCGGTCCATCACACCCGCATGAGCCCCAAGCGCGCCGAGGAAATGCTCGACGGCGGCTCGATCTATTGGGTGATCAAGCGCGCGATCCGGGTGCGTCAGCGCATCATCGACATTCGCTCCGTGGCAGACGAGTCGGGCCGCGACATGTGCGAACTGGTCTTCGATCCAAACCTCGTGCGCACCTACGCCCAAGCCAAGCGTCCCTTCCAGGGCTGGCGCTACCTGAAGCCGACCGATGCGCCGCGCGACCTGAAAACGGGCGAAGCGGCACTGGACATTCCGCCCGATCTCGACGCGGCGCTGAAGCAGGCAGGCGTCTGGTAGGCGCCGTTCCGAACGATCCCATCGACAAGCTCTGTGCTGCCCGCTAAGCGGAAACATGACCGATCTTTTCCTGCAATACTGGCCGCTCCTCCTCAGCCTCGCAGTGGCGGGGGCGGCGGCAGGTCTCGCGGCCGGCATGTTCGGTATTGGCGGCGGCGCAGTGATCGTGCCGGTGCTTTTCTTCCTGTTTGACGGCATGGGCTATGGCGAGACGGCCATGCATGTCGCGGTGTCGACCTCGCTGGCGACGATCATCCTGACCTCCATTCGCAGTGTTATGGCGCACAATGGCCACGGCGCGGTCGACTGGGACATCATCAAGTCATGGGCGCCCTGGATCGTCATTGGCGCGCTGATTGGCATGGGGCTGAGCGGCTTCCTGTCGAAGCGGGCGCTGCTTGGCATTTTCGGAACGATGGGCTTCGTGCTGTCGGCGCAGCTGTTCTTCGGGCGGCCCTCATGGCGGCTGGCGGACGAAATGCCGAAGGGCGTGACCCGCATGGGGCTTGGCACGGCCATCGGGGCGCTGTCGGCCCTGATGGGCATCGGCGGCGGTACTTTCGGGGTCAGCCTGATGACGCTTTATGGGCGGCCGATCCACCGGGCTGTAGCGACAGCGGCCGGTTGGGGCGTGGCGATTGGCCTGCCTTCGGCGATTGTGGCGGTCTTCATCGGCTGGGGCCATGAGGGCTTGCCGCCGTTTTCGCTCGGCTATGTGAACCTTGCCGCCTTTGCGCTGATTTCGGTGTTCACGGTGACGATGGCGCCTGTCGGGGCGAAGCTGGCACACAAGCTGGACGCCGTCTTGCTGAAGCGCCTGTTTGCGGTCCTGCTGGCGCTGGTGGCGGCGCGGATGCTGTACAAGGCGCTCGGCTTCTAGGTGGCCAGCACGCCGATGATCCGCTCGATCGCCCAATAGGCACCGACAATTCCGATGAAATAGGCGGCCACAAAGCGGGCCAGCGTGTGCGGCATGCGGGCAAAACGCGTGGCGAGGAAAACCGCAGCCAATACGGTCCCCACGAAGAGAACTTGCCCTGCCTCTACGCCGAGGTTGAACAGCAGGAGTGCCAGCACTTCGGCGCCCTTGGGCAGGCCGATTTCCGACAGCGCCCCGGCGAAGCCGAAACCATGGACAAGCCCGAACCCAAAGGCGATCAGCCACGGCTTGCGCTGGCTGAGCGTCTCGCGGCCGCGCACGCGGTAGATGGCTTCAGCTCCGAGCAGGGCGATGCTGAGGGCGATGGTGATCTCGACCGGCGGACCAGGCAGCGTGATGCCGCCAAGCGCAGCAGCAGCAAGTGTAATGGAATGGGCAAGGGTGAAAGCGGTGACTGTGGGCAGCAGTTGGCGCGGACGGACGAGGAGAATCAGGCCGAGGACGAAGAGGAGGTGGTCGTAGCCGAAGAGGATGTGTTCGACGCCGATACGGAAATAGGTCGCGGTGGGGGCGCCGGTGGGAGAGGAGAGGTCGAGCTGCAGGGCGCTGGGGCGAAGCACCGTGGAGAGATCGTCACCTGTCAGACGGTTCACGCGCACGAAGGCGTCTGTGAGCGTGCGCTCAAGTCCGGCGATCTCGATATGGCCGGTCGAGAGATCGCAGGCCATGTCCCAGCGCTGGATCAGCGTGCCGGCGGCGACTTCGCTGCGCTCGTGCGAGCGGGTGCAATCCTCAGGAAAGACAGGATCGAGCTTGAGGCGCCGGCCATCGAGCACGGGCTGTTTCCATGTGACCGCAAACTGGCCGGGATCTGTTTCCGTGACTTCGAGATAGGCCGGACGCACTTCATGCGCGCTGGCGGGTAGCGCGGCGCAGAAGAGCGCCAGAAAGGCGAGGAGAACGCGTCTCATTCGGCGCCTTCGATGTGGACCTTGTAGCGGCTGATAATGTCGGCGATGGCCTGTTCGTTCGCGGTGCGCAGGGCCTCGTCATGCCAGTCGGATTCGACATGGTCGCGGACCTCTTCAAAGGGCGGGAGGCGGCCGTCTTCGCGGGCCACGACGTGCACAAGATGCTGGCCGAATGCAGAGGAGACGGGCCCCTGCCATTCCGGTCCGGCCTTGAGGGAAAAGAGGGCCCTGGCAAAGTCTGCACCGAAGAGGCGAACGGTTTCGCGTATCGGGAGATCGCCATAGGCACGCTGGAGCATGAAGGGATCGCCGAGGGTACGCCAGTCCGGCGGTGTGGGGGCGTTGAGGGACTTGAGGAGGGATTGTGAGTCCGTTCCCGGGGTATTCCGAGTCCATTCCGGGTTCAGGAAGATGTGTTCGAACGTGATGCTCGGGGCCAGCGTGTAGCTTTCCGGATGGTCTTCGTACCATTTGCGCAAGGTGGCCTCGTCCGGCGCGGGCGTGTCGGCAAGGTCGGACACCATGAAGCTCATCTTCTGCGCGAGGCGGCGTTCGATGATCGTGTCGCCGACATCGAGGCCGAGGCGCCTGGCTTCGCGGGCGAGGGCTTCGTCGCGGACCTGATCGGTGACCATGGCGGCCATGTCCTCAGGTGAGGGCAGGGCGCCGGATTCAGAGGCATAGAGGGCGGCCATGCGCTCCATGTCTTCTTCCGTAACGGTGATCGTTCCGTCACGGTTGGCGGCATGGGCCGTCCACGCCGCGTGGCCGGCAAAAACCAGCGCTGCGACGAGGACGAAATGGACGAGCGGTTCGCGGAGTAGAGCGCGCATCTAGGCTGGTGGGATATACCAGATCGGCGAGGTGTAGGCGCGTTCCTGGATGGTTGTGGGCAAGGCCGGGTTAGGCGGCGTGCCGTTGCGGTTGGCTTCCCATGTCGACCAGCGGCAGGTCGGGTTTTCGAGCACGCGAACATAATAGGTGGCGCGCTGGGCCGGATCGAAGTCCGGATCGGTCCAGAGGGCTTTCAGTTCGCCAGCGCCTGTACCGGGGCTGGTTTCGCAGGACGCGATGTCGACACTGGCACCATTGTCGGGGCAGCGATGGTTTGCATCCGGCTCGGCGCCGCCGGAGCAGGCCGCGTCATAGACGGCTTCGCCGCTGCTGGTGACCTTGACGACCTGGACGCGCTGGAGCGGCGCGGAATTGGCGTCTTGTACCGCCCAGGCAATGAAGTGCGGGGCCGCGCCGGTGCCGACGAGGTCTCCGCCCATGGGTACGCCGCCGGCATAGGCCTGCTTTGCGAGGTCCGGGCTGGTGAGCATGGCATCGGTATAGTTGAAGCCGCCAAAGAAGCGGACTTTCATGCGGGGGCCTGTGGTGGCGAAGGTTTCCTTGCGGCGGAAGGCATCAAACAGGGAGTCGCGTGTGTTCTCCTCGGCCCAGACGCCGGTGAGGCCGGAAGCCGACCAGCGCGAGAACCAGTTCTTCGCATTCTTGGTCGTCTGGTTGTCGGGTTGATCCGCCCAGTCGGTGACGCCCGGCACGGGCACGGAGCCGCGCTGGAAGGGCAGGCCGTCCACGATGCCGATTTTCGACCAGTAATCCTTCTCGGAATAGGACCCGCCGGCGACATGGCTGTCAGAGGCAGCGGTGAGACCGAAGCGGAAAGGATCGAAGCCCTTTTCTTCCTGCAGTTTCAGGCCGTTGCGATAGGCTTCGCGGACATAGGAGCCGCTTGTTTTCGACACATCGTAGCTGCTGAGCAGCTCGTCATAGATTTCGAAATTGGCCCACTCATCGTTCGGCGAGAGATCAGGATGGGTTTCGGATGTGCCCTTGACCTGCGTGACTTCGACGAGCGGTTCGTTGCGCATGCGCTGCTCGGCATAGGCGGCATCGATCGGGTCGCCATTATAGGTTTCCAGCCTGAACATCTGGCCGTCGGAGACGTTTGAATTGTGCGGGATGGCGATGGACTCGCGGCCTTCAGCGCGTTGCTGGTCCATCCAGTCCCACAGGTCTTCCGGATTGGTGGAATCGAGGGTTGAGAAAGCACGGTCCGGCGCTTCGCCGCGGAAGAAGACGTTGCGGTGGAGGTTGCCGCCACCAAAGCCGCCATCTTCGCTCTGTGTCGTGACGGACGTGAACTCATAGGCCGAGAAGGTCGTGAAGACGCCGGGCTCATTGTATTTCTCGGCAGCCGCGATGTTCTCCTGCCAGACGGAGGTGATGGTCGGCTCGTCATACATGTCTTCGATCTTCTCGCCGGAGCGGACCGAGGCACCAACGCCCTGGAAGGCGGCGACGATCTTATCGGGATCGGTCGAGAACATTTCCTTGGCGCGGGGGAGTTCTGACAGTGCGCTGCCCTTGGTGTTCATGGCCGGCAGGATGCCGAGATATTCGGCATGGTCGGTGACGGTGTAGAAGTCGAGCGGGCCGCCGGCGACGGTCATGTCGAAGCCGGAGGGATGCTTGATCGTCTCGCCCTTGGCAAAGCGGTAGGCATCATCGGCCGTGCGACGCACGTTGAAGATATAGGCGTCGAAACTGTTGCGCGTGTGGATGTGCATGTCGCCGAAATAGGCGTTGCGATCCGCATTGTAGCCGGGTGTGGCGCCCTCGGGCACGACAGCTTCCGGTGCGGCGGCTTCTTCGACAGGGGCTTTTTCGGTCTTGTTGCCGCTACAGGCGACAAGCGCGAGCGCCGTACTGGCGAGCGTCAGGGTCTTCCACATTTTTCTATTCCTCCCACGGGCGCGTTTGCTGCGCTCTCATGGAGGTGTTTTTGCAGTGATTGTGCCAGATGTCCAGACGGTGCGTCGGGAAGATCAGCCCTGCCAGAAGCGGCGGGTGAGGACGACGAAAACCGAGATGAACTCCAGTCGCCCCAGCAGCATCGCGATGGCACAGATCCATTTGGCCACGTCGGGCAATGTCTGGAATGTGGAGGACGGACCAATCCGCTCGCCAAGACCGGGACCAACGTTCGAGACGCTGGTGGCAGAGGCAGAGATCGCTTCCATTGCATTGAGCCCGCAGAGCGAGAGCAGCGCCGCCGCGATGATGAAGGTGGAGATGAACAGGAACAGGAAGACCATGACCGACTGAAGCGTTTCCTCGTCGAGCGTGCGGCCGCCATAGCGAACGGGTGTGCGCCGGTGTGGCATGGTCATCTTGTGCGAATAGGCGACGAGCGCCTTGGCCGTGATTTCGAGGCGGAACATTTTCAGGCCGCCCGCCGCTGAGCCAGCGCAGCCGCCCACAAATGTGATGCAGAGGAAGAGGGCCATCATGGGCTGGCCCCAGGTATCATAGGGCGCCGAGGCGTAGCCGGTGCCGGTCATTACGGACACGACATTGAAGAGGCAGGTCTTCAGGCCGTTGAGCATTGGGTCGACATCGGCCGTGTCGATTACGGTTTCATAATAGACGGTGACGATGAGCGTCAGCACGGCGGCGAGGATGAAATAGAAACGCGGCTGCGGGTCTTTCAGGAGCGGCATGGGGCGGCCTTGCAGGACAAGCATGGCCATGAGGCTGAAAGGCAGGCCGGCAAACATCATGAAAGGCGCGGCAATCCAGGCGGCCGGGGTGTCGTTGAAATAGCCGAAAGAGGCGTCGTGTGTGGAGAAACCGCCGGCCGACATGGTGGTCATGGCGTGGGTGACGGCATCAAACCAGCTCATGCCCGCGAGGAAGTAGAGCAGGGCGCAGAGGGAGGAGATGATCAGGTAGGTAAAGCCGAGATAGGCGGCGATATCGGTGATGCGCGGCAGGAACTTGCCGGAAATGTCGGAGCTTTCGAGCTGGAACAGCTGCATCCCACCAACCCGCAGCTGGGGCAGGATGGCGATGGCGGCCACGATGATGCCGATGCCGCCGACCCACTGGATGATGGCGCGCCAGAGCAGCAGGCCGCGGGGCAGGTCGTCGAGGCCGGTGAGGACCGTGGCGCCGGTCGTGGTCATGCCCGAAATGGTCTCGAAGGAGGCGTCGGTGATGCTCATGCCCGAAGCGACGAAGGGAATGGCGGCGATGGCGGGCAGGAAGACCCAGGCCATGACCGTGAGCAGGAAGGCTTCGCGCTGGCCGGTGCGCTGGTCGCCGCCGCGCGAAAGGATCCAGAGGCAGGCGCCGATGAAGATGGAGCCGAAAGCCGACACGGCGAAAACGTGCGATTCCGGGCGTTTGTCGGCAAAATCCATCAATGCGCACGGGATCATCGCTGCGCCGAGCAGGACGGTCATGATGCCGATGGCGAGGAAGATGGGGCGTAGCTGCATTTTACGCGCGGAAGATACGCTGCAAATCCTGCGAAGACGTCAATTTTCTTAAGGTTAACAAGAGGTTTCCAAGGTCAGGTGCCAGGGCGGCACGGGGGCAGGCCAAACTGGGTAGCAAGCAGGCAAGGATTGGGCCATAGGCGGCTGTGTCGCGGGGCCGTTTCGATTGACCCAGCGGACATAAAATCTTAAAGCCCGCATATCGTTTCATTTGCAACTAATGGCATCCTCCCATGTTCGATCACCCTTCCTATGACGCCCATGAGGGCGTGCACCTTTTCCAGGACCAAGCGAGCGGGCTGAAAGCGATTATTGCGATCCATTCGACGGCGCGCGGCCCGGCTGCTGGTGGGACGCGGATGTGGGATTTCGCCAATGGCGAGGCCATGTTGCGCGATGTGCTGCGCCTCAGCCAAGGCATGAGCTACAAGAACGCGATGGCCGACCTGCCACTGGGCGGCGGCAAGGCCGTGATCTGGGGCAATGCCAAGACCGACAAGTCGCCGGAACTGTTCCGGGCCTTCGGACGGGCCGTGGAGAGCCTGCAGGGGCGTTACTACACGGCCGAGGATGTCGGCATTGATGTCAACGACATGGCGATTGTCCGCGAGGAGACCGCCTATGTGGCGGGCCTCGACAAGGGCGAAGCGGCGAGCGGCGACCCGTCGCCGATCACGGCGCGGGGCGTGTTCCTGGGCATTGTCGAGACGGCGAAGCGCGCGCTGGGCAGCGGCGACCTGAAGGGCCGGACCGTGGCGGTGCAGGGCGTGGGGTCTGTCGGCCGCCATACGTGCGAGCATCTCGCCGAGGCGGGCGCAAACCTGATCATCACCGATATCGACCAGGCGGCGCTGCAAGCCGTGTCGGCACGCACCGGTGCGCGTATCGTGGGGCCGGACGAGATCTATGATGTCGAGGCGGATATCTTTTCGCCGTGCGCACTGGGCGCGATCATCAACGAGCAGACGCTTGGCCGATTCAAGGTGAAGGCGATTGCCGGGGGCGCGAACAACCAGCTGGTCATGCCGGAAATGGGCGAACTGATGCGCCGCAAGGGCATTCTCTATGCGCCGGACTATGTGATCAATGGCGGCGGCATCATCAATGTGGCGGCCGAGATTTCCGGCAATTACTCGCGCGAGTGGGTGGATGCGAAACTGGCGCGCCTTGTCGAGACGCTGGGCGATGTGCTGGACGAGGCCCTGTCGAACGACAAGCCGACCAATCAGGTTGCGGACCGAATTGCCCGTGAACGGATTGCCGCTGCCCGCTAGGGGTTTGTGCGTAGTTCGCCGGACGGTGCCGGGATGGTAGGTTGTTTCTCAAGAGCAATCCGCCAGGAGGTACATGTGTCATGTCCGTTGTTGCCGTATTACAGGGAACTGAGACCGAAGATCGCCAGACCACGCTCGCTGCAGTGGAGATTGCGCGGCGCCTGAATACGCCTGTCACGGGCCTGTTCGCACTGCCTGATCCGATGGCGGTTCTGATGGTGTCGACCTCGCCGGAAATGGCGTCGATTTCGCCCAGCATGACGCAGAGCATGATCGACCAGCAGGCCGCGATGACGGAGATCGCCAAGTCGGCCTTCCATGATGCGACCAGCACTGGCGCGCACGGGCTGGACTGCGACTTCTTCCATGAAGTGAACACGGTGGAACGCGCCAGCGCGAATGCCGCCACGCTGGCCGATGCGGTTGTCTTCCCGCGGTCCGCCGCGACAGTGGGTCAGCCGCTCTACATGGCGTTCGAACATGTGATGATGGAAGCGCGGCTTCCGCTTGTTCTGGCGGGTACGGACAGTATTCCGACCGGGCCAGTGATCATTGCGTGGGATGGCAGCAATGGCGCCGCGCGGGCCGTGCGATTCCACCTGCCGCTGATCCGGGCCTTTGGCGAGGTGATCATTGCGCAGGCTCCGAAAGACCTGGAGCGCGACGCAGCGCGACCGGTCGCCGAACCCGGCACGCTGGAAGACTGGCTGAAACGCCATGATGTCAATGTGCGCGTTGCCGACATAGAGGGCGATGTGGCGGTCGGCCTGCTGGCGCTGGCCAAGGGTAGCGGTGCGGCGATGATCGTGGCGGGAGCCTATGGGCACTCGCGGCTTGGTGAACGCCTGTTCGGCGGCACGACGCGGCGCCTGCTCGCGGCCAAGGATGCCCCGGCGCTCGCACTGGCGCGCTGAACGCTTTCCTCTTTGAGATGATGGAGAACCCGATGACCCTTAGCCGCATCATACTACAACTGGCCCGCAACCCCGGCCTGCCCGTGGGTGACCCGGAGCGGGGTTATTCGCTGGTCGCGCCGCTGACTGCGGACGGACATATCGATCTTGATGCCTGGAGGGCTGACCGCAAGGCGTGCCGGGTCGTGCGCTTTTCGCCGGCGGATGATGAACATGCCACAGGACGGCTGACGCATCGCGGCGATCACTGGTCCTTTCATTATGACGAGGATGATGAAGGCGATGACGAGGCGGGCTATCGCCTTGGCGAGCATGTCTTCAAGGAAGGCGAATACGTGACGGTTGCGAGCTTTGGCGAAGAGCCGCTGACCTATAAGGTAACCGACGTCTCCAGCCTGTAATCCGTTCGCGCAAGGCGGCCGAATTCTGGTATCCGGGACGTGAGTTACCGGAAGGGGAGAGGCGACCATGTGCGGGCGTTATTTCAGGCATGACGTAACCTGGGCCGAATATCATGCGGCATTGAGCATCATCCCTTACGAGGATGTCGAGCCGCCCGAGGCAACCTACAATGCCGCGCCGACGACGATCCAGCCGATCGTGCGCCGCGCCGAACATGGCACGCACAGGGAACTCGCGCCCGCACGCTGGGGGCTTGTGCCGTCCTGGTGGACGAAGCCGCTGTCGGAGATGAAGTTCAGCACCTTCAATGCGCAGGCCGAAACGGCGGCCGAGAAACCGGTGTTTCGCGGCGCGTACCGGCACCATCGCTGCCTTGTGCCAGTGTCCGGCTTTTACGAATGGACAGGCGCCAAGGGCGCGAAGACGCCATTCGCCATCAGCCTGCGCAACCGGCGCTGGTTCTGCCTGGCAGGATTGTGGGACTCGGCACTGATCGACGGATCCGAGATTCACACCTTCACGATCCTCACGACGAAGCCGAATGACCTGATGGCGGGGCTGCACACGCGCATGCCGGTAATCGTGGCGCCGGAGGATTATTCCCTCTGGCTCGACCCTGATGCAGGCGACCCCTCGCACCTCTATGAACCTTTCCCCACCGATGCCATGCAGGCTTGGCCTGTCGGGCAGGAGGTGGGCAATGTGCGCAACAATTATCCGGGCCTGATCGCGGAGGCCTGATCGAAAAAGCCGGGCACACATGCGTGGCCCGGCTTTGGTTGTCTTGCTTGTCCTGAGGCCTAGAAGTCCCAGCGGAGCTGGACGCCATAGGTGCGCGGCTCGTTGACGAAGCCGGTCAGGTTGTTGAAGTCGATGGCGCCTTCGAGCACTTCCTCGTCCGTGATGTTGCGCACGAAAGCGGAGACGTCATACCCGGCATCTGCCTTGTAGCCGAGCTTCAGGCCGCCTTCCCAATAACCGTCCTGACCGAACTCGGCGCTCTCATAGAGGAAGAAGTTCGTGTCGCCCTTGTAGGCCCAGTCGGTGTAGCCATAAAGCTCGCCGCTTGCGAGCGGGATGGCATAGCGCGCCGTCGCATTGGCGATCCATTCGGGTGCATTCGGGAACGCGTTGCCGGAGATATTGTAGCCGAGCAGCGTCACGCCATCTGCGGCATAAACGGCCGGGTCAAGCATGGTGCAACCGCCGCCACAGCCGGGCGCAAGAAGGACATCATCCTTGAACTCGGTCTTGTTGTAGGAAAGGCCCGCGGTGAGGAAGAGGTTCTCGATTGGCGCGGCTTCCACGTCAGCTTCGAAGCCGTAGCCTTCGCTCTTGTCAGCATTGAATAGGGCAACTGTATTGTTCAGGCCGCCAACAATCGTCAGCTGCTGATCGTTGAACTCAAAGAAGAAGACATCGGCATTGAGGCGGACGCGGTTGTCGAACAGTTCCGACTTGATGCCCGTCTCGTAGGAGAGAACGGTTTCCGTATTGGCGCTGGACACATCGTTTGCGAAGACGAGGCGGCCCTGCGTTGAGGGGCCACGGAAGCCTCTTGCGACGCGTGCGTAGAGGTTCAGGTCATCCGTTGCCTGATAGGTGGCCGAGACGTCCCAGCTGATCTGATCATCCGAAACCGAACCTGACACGGGGCCGAAGGGGCCTGAGCCGAACGGGCCAAGTTTACGTTCGACGACGAAGTCCTTGGATTCATCGGTCCAGCGCGCACCGCCCGAGAGCGTCACCTTGTCGGTGACGTCATAGGCGAGCGACGCGAAGATGCCTGTGCTGTCGGTCTGGTTCTGACGGGTTGCGATGCCGTTGACCGGGCGGCCGGGCGAGAGTGTATCGAAGCTTTTCGACGTGATGGCCACTTTTTCGTCGAAGACGAATACGCCGGCCTGCGCACGCAGCGGGCCGCCGTCGTCAAAGGCGAAGCGAAGTTCGTTCGTCGTCTGGTGCAGAGCGTCGACAGCTCCGGAGCTTTCCGAGGCGAACGGGATGAAGCCGGGGCCGAAATTACCTGCGCCGAGGAAGGCCGCGCCGAAGCCGCCATCAATGTCGCCGCGGCTTTCGATGGTCGCCTGTTCGTTGCCAAACACGTAGGTGACCTTGATCGCGTCGGTGAGGCCCTTTTCAAGCTTCAGCGTGACGCCGTGGCTGTCCTGCGTCAGGAAGTTGTCGCCGTCGAAATAGACCGTGTCACGGTCGAAGTTCGAGCCGACGCCATTGGAGCCAACATCAATGATATTGGCGCGGAAGAGGCGGGCGTCGCCATCATTGGAACGACCATGCACGTTGAGCAGGGCGGAGAAATCGGTGCCCGTTGGCGTGAACAGGATCTGGGCGCGTCCGGCCAGTTCCTTGAAGCCTTCGTAGCGGTCTTTCTCGCCCGTATAGGCGTTGTCCACATACGGGTCGCGCTCCTGATAGAGGCCAGACAGGCGCACCGACAGCTCATCCGTGAAGACGGGCAGGTTCACGGCGCCTTCTAGCTCGCGCGTGTTGTAGTTGCCATAGGAGACGCGGCCATAGCCCTCGAACTCATTGGTCGGCTTGGCGGAATCGAACTTGATGATGCCGCCGGGCGTGTTGCGGCCGAACAGCGTGCCCTGGGGCCCGCGCAGAACTTCGATACTGTCGAGGTCGAAGACGGGGAAGCCTTTCAGGATGGGGCTTTCATAGGGGACATCGTCATAGACGAGCGAAACAGGCTGGGAGGCGTTCAGATCGAAATCGGTGTTGCCGATGCCGCGGATATAGAAACGCGGGAAGGCGCGGCCGAACGAGCTTTCGGCAATGACGCTGGGCACGCGGGCCGATAGGAAGCGCACATCTGCGCCGGAGGACTTGAGAACATCCAGTTTTTCGTCAGCAATCGTCGTGATCGAGATCGGCACGTCCTGGATGTTTTCCTCGACCTTCTGGGCCGTCACGGTGACGGAGGGAAGGCGGGCTTCAGCATCCGTTTCCTGTGCGATGGCGGGTAGGCTTATGGCGATCAAGAGGCTCGACCCGAGAAGGAGCGAGCGGAGGGCAGGTCTGTATGTCATGGAAAGGCATCCTGAGTGGCATGGAAGACAGCCCGTCTTGGCGCGGGATCTTATGATGCAGGATGTCTCACGATTTATCCGTTCAGAGAATGACGTGTGTCACGGTTTTGACGGTTTTGCGTCTATAGGCTGACGCGTGTTGCTGCGCCGCAACATGAAGGCGGTTCTCTTGCAACGAGAGGTAAGTTTTTCTGATGCTGCGCGACGGGACGGCGTTCAGTTCCAAGGATTGAAGCGCGTCGGGGCCTTGGGTGGGGGAGGTGTTTCTTCCTGCTCGGGCTCTGGCTCGTAAGTGACTGGCTCTACCGTTTCGGCAGGCACTTCGAAGGCCTTTTCCTCGGGCCGCGAAGGCGCGGCGGACTCGGGCAGTGCTTCGGCCTGATCACTGAAAGTGAAAGGCGCGGATTCGGCTTCCGTGACGGGGTCCGAATAGGCAGGTGTATCCGGCCCGGCGCTGAATTCCGACAGGTCTATCTCGTCGGGCAGGTCGACGGTGCCGTCGATAACCATGCGCTTGCTTTCAGTCGCAGACGCCTCGGATGATGCGGAGGCATCCTGCTGGGGGCTGCCCGCACGCCCGGCGGCACCAAGGCCGAAGCCGGAGGACATGCCTGACAGGCTGAAGCGCTGGGGCTCAGGCTGGGCAACGGGCGCTTCAGTCGCGACGGGCGGGTCTTCAGGAAGCTCGACCTCAGGCGCGGCTGGGGTGATGGCGGCGGCATATTCCACATCGGGCGCGATGGTCTCATCTGCCTGAGAGGCAGGCTCTGGCGCAGCTTCAGGCTCTGTCGCCGCCGGGGCGGACGACATGTATTGCGACAGGCCGCCTGTGCCTGAACCGAAATAGCCGCTGCCGAAGGGGGAGGACATTGTCACCGCTGGCATGGGCGCCGGTTCTGGCTGGGGCTCGGGCTCGGGTTCTGGCTCAGGTTTGGACAGGACAGGTTCGAGCGCCGTCTCGATCACGGGGGCATTCTCATCCTCGGGCCAGAGGGGGGTTTCGGTTGCGAGGGGTTCGTATGCGGGTTCCGGCGCTGCGGCGAAGGCTGGCGTGTATTCAAAGGCTTCCGGTGCGTCTGGTGTGACCTCTTCGGGCGCATCCTCTGCCGCTTCCAGGTCGCTTTCCGGATCGGCCGTGGCGAGAGGCTCGGGTTCGGCGGGCGTTTCCGGTGCCGGTTCTGGCTCGGCATCCGCAAGCGTCTCGGTTTCCGGCTCTGACGCGATGAACGTTTCGGGCTCAGCCTCTGTCGTTACCGCCTCTTCGGCGGCCTCGTACTCGGGCTCTGGCTCAATCTCGGGTGCGGACTCAGCTTCAGGCTCGGGTGTCCGCACGCCGCCATTGACTTCCTCAGCCATGCTGGCGACGGCGCGGGCCATGTCTGTCTGGCCTTCAAGTTCCGGATAGGCTTCCGGGAAGGCATCGGTGTCGTCGCCCGGATCCTCAACCAGATCAGCAGGATCAAGGGCCGGTTCAGGCGCTTCCTCTGGCTCTGCATCAATGCTTTCCAGGCCTTTGAGGACCGTGTTGATGGCCTTTTCGGCCCCGCGTGCATGACGGTGGGCTTCGCGATAAAGCTCTGCCACGAAGCTGGCATAGGGGCGGCCGTCGCCGTCTGTTTCGTCAGCGAATTCCTCAGGCGTGCAGGACTCGATCTCCTTGCCGAGCGCGTCCGTGAGCAATACGGAATGCGGCTCTGGCGTCAGGACAACGCGGTAACCCTCGGTGTCGTGGGTGATCGTGCCGTCTTCGCCCTCGGACCAGGCGACGCGCTGCTTGCGCGTCATTTCGCTCAGCTTATCGATCAGCCGTTTTGTCGAAGGATGCAGCATTGTGCGTGGCCTTTCCCGATCTGTCCTGGATCAAGTCTACCCAATAGCGGCTGACAGGCGAACATTCAAACTGTGCTTCCCCGGTTCTGCATGAAATGTGGTTTATTCGGGCAGATTGGGACGCCGGAGTCGGGAAGGCAGGCAGGCGCTACGGGGCAGCGGCTGGCGCTGGGGGCAAGTATTTCATCTCCAGAAGCACCGCTTCTTCCTGGTAATCAGGCGCCGCATCGCTGAGTTTGCCATCGAAATCACCGCCGGCACCAAAGGCCCGGATGAAGCGGGGGTTTTCGGCGCTATCAGGGCAGATGAACAGGGCGTCCACGGGGTCGGTTTCAAGTTTACAAAGGCTGCGCGCCTCGGGGCTGAGCGCCTTAAGTTTCATCTGGCCCACCTTGCCGCCGTCCGGTCCGGCGACGTCTGTATTGCGGGTCACCACGGAGCCGACATTGCCGAGCGTCCAGTCAGGCTCGACCACATAGACGAGATGGCCTGCCTGGCCATCTGCCGGGAGAGTCTGGATCAGGAAGACCGGGTAGGCCTGTTCGCCGACATACGCGCGGTCCGTGAGGATTTCATGGCCGGGGAAGGCGGCTTTCATGGCGTCGAGCGTGAAAGGCGTGGGGCCTTTCAGGCCCATCGTGCCGTCCGGGCCGATGCCAGCGGGCAGGGGCGCGCCGCCAAACTCGGCCTTGCGCACTTCCGATTTCACGCGGGCGACATCCTTCAGGAAGTCCTTCACCGGCTCGCCACCAGCCACGGACAGATCCGTGCGGAAGGCGCGAATGACGCCGTCCGGCGAGATCAGCAGGTAGCTGGGCGTCCAGCTGATTTTCAGCTTTTCGCGGATGCTCATGTCCGTGTCGAGCACGGTCGGATAGCTATAGCCCTTCTCGGTGAAATAGGCCTCGACCGAGCCATACTTGCCGTAAAGTTCCTCAGGGGTGGTGCGGCTGGCGTTCGCCGGTACATGGATGGACAGGAAATAGAGGTCCGGATCCTGCTCGATCGCGGTCGCGAGCGCGGCCACATAGGGCGCATCGCGCATGCAGTCGCCGCACCAGATGCCCCAGACATCAATGACCATCCAGCGGTTGAGAACGGCAGAATCGAACGCCTGGCCGTTGGCCATTGTGGCGGTGAATTCAGGGAATTTCTCGCCGAGCAGGGCATAGCCATAGGGGCGGTTGTCGGCATCGCGCAGGACGCCATCGCCCTTGGTGTCGGTTGCCGTGGCGGGCGGGGGGACGTTTGCCGTGATGAAACTGGTCGCGGCCTCTTCCGGTGCGGCGGCCTTGTCAGGTGAGCAGGCGGCGAGCACCAGCACTGCAGCAGCGAGGATGATCTGTCGAAACATGGATGGAGCCCTCCGGGCGGGGACAGGTGGGTTCTGCACAGCCAAAGACATGATGGAATTGTGCGCCCTGTTGTGATGGCTGTTACGGTATCGGGCCGTGATCTAGTGTCCGACGGTAACATCAACAACTGATTGAGATGATGAGTTTTCGTAAACTCTGACGGCGGCGGAGTTACCCTGAGGAAGCGTCATACGTGCCGTGGGTGCGGATTAATCGGTCGAGCGCACAAGTGCATCAAAAGCGATCAATTGCTTTAAAGTGATGTCCTCTCACCCTTTTAAGGTTCATTGGATCGACCAGCAGACCAATCCTGATGACATCCAACGACGGATGAAAGCGGGAGAGTATCTATGAGATTAGTCAGTTTGCGACAGAGACGGCGCGTTTCGCTGGCGGCCTGTGTGCTATTGGGCGCTGCCAGCCTGGTCACATCGGCGAATGCACAGGAGGCCGGGGGCGAAAGCGAAGCGCGCCAAGAGACTGTTGTGGTGCAGGGGCGTCGCGTTTCGACCGCTGATACGGCCATTGGCCAAGACGAAGCCACCAATACCGTCGCGGTCACGCGGGATGAACTGCTTTCCGCGCCGGGCGGCATTTCAGGCCTGAAAATGCTCGAATCCCTGCCGGGGTTTAATGTGCAGACTGACGGTGCCCTCGGCCTTTATGAATTCGGCAACTCGGTGACGGTTCGCGCCTTTAACCTTCAGCAGATCGGCTTTGTGCTGGATGGCGTGCCCATGGGCCGCTCGGACGCTTTCGGCGGCAGCCCGATCTTCCGCTATGTTGACAATGAAAACCTCGGCTCGGTCGTGGCTTCGCCAGGTGCAGGCGATGTGTCCCTGCCAAGCTATGCCTCGCTTGGCCCGATCGTTTCCTACAATACGGTGGATACGTCAGACACGCCCGGTGGCATGCTGTCCTACACGATGGGCGACGACAATCTTGAGCGCAGTTTCATCAAGCTTGAGACCGGCAATATCAATGGCCTGTCCGCCTATATCAGCCGTTCAAAGACGGACAGCGACCTGTGGCGCGGTCCCGGCACGATCGACCGCGAGCATATCGAGGGCAAGATCAAGTATGAGTTCGACGAAGATACGTTCATCAAGTTCAGCTATGTCCATAACGACTTCAACGACTATGACTCCCCATCGGCTCCGGAATCTACGTTCGAGAACGACTATTATTACGGCTATGCTGCTTCCATACCTGAAACCGGCTGTATCAACCCGCTACCCGGCGTCTATGACTATAATGGCGACGGCGTTGCCGACAGTGCCGACTTCACGCCGATCTTCACGGGCGGAACGTGCACAAGCTATTATGAAGACCGGATCAACGTACGCGATGACTCGCTATACTCCCTGAACTTCCAGACCGACATCACACCAAACCTGATGTTCAAGGCGACGGCCTATCAGGAAGACAAGGACGGCTACGGCGTATCGCCGGACAGCTATTCAAACTCGCTGGGCATCTATAACCGGCAGGTCGCAGCAGGTCTCGATGTCGTGCATCCGCGCGGCGTACAGTACGGCCTCTCCGGTGTTGGCGGTACACGCAAGGGTGCCGTTGCCGGTCTCGAATGGGAAGTGGCCAATCACAAGGTTGAAGTCGGCGCCTGGTATGAAGACGAAGATTATAACCGTACCCAGCAGCGTCTGAACAAGACCAATGGCTCCGCCGACGGTGACGTGATCTGGGATGAAGTGGCCTACTATCGCCGCAAGTACACATCCAACCGCAAGACGACCCAGTTCTACCTGAAGGACACGATGAGCCTTCTGGAGGATCGTTTGAACCTCGAGGTTGGCGTTAAGACCCTGAGCGTGGACTACACCCTGAAAGGCTATCGCGATTACAATGACTATGAAGTCTTTGGGCCGCAGAGTGTTGGCGAAAAATATGAGGACAGTTTCCTGCCAATGATCGGCGCTGTGTATGACCTGAACGGTACGGATCAGGTCTTTGCGTCCTACTCTCAAAACTATGCCTTGCCGCGCGGCGCCGATGACATCTTCTCGATCGCGACAACGGATCCGACAACAGATCCGTTGCCAGCACCAGAAGGTGAGGAATCTGCAAACTATGAAGTGGGCTTCCGAACGAACCGTCCACAGTTCTACGGTTCGGCCGCCTTGTTCTTCACCTCGTTCGACAACCGCTTGGTGGCTGGCAGCGTAATTAATCCGGCAACGGCACAACCCGAAGCCTACTACACAAGCGCCGGCAAGACCGAAGCTTATGGCTTCGAACTCTCAGGCGTCTACAAGCCCGATGCCTTGGGCGGAAAGCTCTATTTCGACGGAAACCTGACTTACAATCACTCTGAACTCAAGGACGATACGGACACCAATTTTGACGGCGTCATTGACTATCTGTCCGGTACGATCTTGCCAGACAGTCCGGAATGGCTGGCTACGGGCGGTGTCACTTATGAACCAACTGAGTGGCTGGTGGCCAATGTTTCCGGCAAGTATACGGGCAAGCGCTACGCCCAGTTCAACGAAGGCTATGAGATGGAGGCCTTCACTGTTCTGAGCGGTTATCTTGATCTTGGCGGGCCGAATGACTTTGGCATTCCGGAAAATGTCAGCCTGCGGTTCAACGTGGACAACCTGCTCGATGAAGAAGTGCCGACCGCGTTTGTTTTTGCCGGTTCTGCTTTCTTCCGCCCACTCAACCCACGGACTTTCCAGGCGACCCTGACGGTTCGCTTCTAGGCTGCGACGACCACAGCTAAGCGAGGCCCCCGATTGAAAGATCGGGGGCCTTTATTTTGTCTAGAAATCGGCCTGGAGACGGAGGGTCGCGCCGGTGACCATGTCGTCAGTCACGCCAGCGCGGACGGCATCTGCGAAGGCGGGGTCGAGGCCGGAGGTGGATGTGCCGAGATTGGCGTCGGACTGGAAGATGCTGAGGCCGACGCGGGTCTTGGAGGTCGGATACCATGAGAGGCCGATAAGGGCCGTGCTCATCGCGCCGCCGTCAACGCCGGCATCTGTCAGGTCCAGCGTGTCATAGGCCGCCGAAACGGAGAGGGCGCCGAGGCCGCGTTCGGTGACGGGGTGGCTCACTTTCGGGCGGTCAAACTTGCCATCCTTGTAGGTGCGCTCGCCGCCGAAGAAATAGCCTGTTTCGAAGCCGCTGCCGGTGAAGTTGCCGGTGCCGCCAGCGGCGAGGTCTGACCGGACATCGGCATATTCCAGGCTGGCCCAGAATGGCCCGCGCAACACAGCGCCCTCCAGCCCGACCAGCGTGTCGCTTTCGGCAACGGAGCCGGTCGATATCATCCGGCCGGGCAGGTGGGCGAACGGGCGCTGGCGGTAGCGCAGCCTTGATTGCCTGTCGCCAATCTCGCGATAGCGCACCGAGGCGCCAAGGTGGACGAGCATGGCGTCTGTGTGAACGGGTGTGTAGGTGCCGCGCGCCGCAAGAGCGAGGCCTTCCTCGGACGGTGTGTCATTGAGATCGCCGCCAAAAGCACCGGCCATGAAGGTCCAGTCCTTGCCTTTCGTGTGAGCAGCGATGCCGACGCGGCGATCGAACTCGAAAGCATCGGTAAATTCGGCGCGCTCCGCAAAGGTCGTGAAGCGGCCGGATGTCTGTTCTTCCAGCGAGTTCGGCGTCTTGAACTGGCCGACGCGGATTTTCCAGGACGTGCCTTTTGGGGCGAAGTCGGCATAGGCATCGGTTGCGATGATTTCACCGCCTTCGTCGGTTTCAAGTTCGACCTTGAAACTGATGATGTCTGTCTTGCCCGAAACGGCGAGGCGGGCGCTCCGCAATTCGGTGCCGTCTATTTCAAAGTCAGCCGTATCGGCATCAGCCTTTGTATAGTCGTAGAGGATACGGCCGGAGAGTTTGAGGTCCCATGGCGCTTCAGCCGAGGCGGGCATCGCCGCACATAAAGCTGTCAGACCGAGCGCCGAGGCGCCGCAACAGATGTTGAACTTGCCCATTTCACGCCCTTGTCTGGATACTGAGCGTGGGCTTTAGGTTGGTTTCGTGACGGTTGCATCTCACTTGTGTGACGGATTTGTAAAATAGTCACATTAGATACATTAATTCGTATCCATGCGTTCGGACAAAAAAATGCCCCGGTCCGTGAGGACCAGGGCATTCCATTGCCGCATTAGCGGCTGAAGAAGAGAGCTTAGCTGTAGATCTCGAAGAGACCGGCTGCACCCATGCCGCCACCGATACACATGGAGACAACGCCCCACTTGGCGCCGCGGCGCTTGCCTTCGAGGAGGATGGAGCCGGTGCAGCGTGCGCCAGTCATGCCAAATGGGTGGCCGATCGAGATCGAGCCGCCGTTGACGTTGTATTTCTCGGGATCGATGCCGAGGCGGTCGCGGCTGTAGAGGCACTGCGAGGCGAAGGCTTCGTTCAGTTCCCAGAGATCGATATCATCGACCGTCAGGCCATGACGCTCAAGCAGGCGCGGGATGGCGAAGACAGGGCCGATGCCCATTTCGTCAGGATCGCAACCGGCAACATTGAAGCCGGCGAAACGGCCGAGTGGCTCGATACCGCGCTTGGCGGCTTCCTTGGCTTCCATGACGACGACGGCTGCAGCGCCATCGGACAGCTGTGATGCGTTACCGGCGGTGACGTACTTGCCTTCCTTGACGACCATGCCGCCGGAGAAGACAGGCTTCAGGCCAGCGAGCGTTTCATAGGTCGTGCCGGGGCGGTTGCACTCGTCCTTGTCGCAGACGACGTCCTGGTAGGACTCTTCGCCTGTTTCCTTGTTGAAGAGTTTCATCCGCGTTTTCAGCGGCGCGATCTCTTCGGCCATGTAGCCTTTTTTCTGGAATTCTGCGGTGCGGCGCTGGCTTTCAGCGGAGTACATGTCCTGGGACTCGCGGCTGACATTGTAGCGGTCTGCAACGATCTCGGCAGTTTCGATCATGGACATCCAGATGGCTGGCCATTTTTTCATCAGCTCTTCTTCTGTGTAGCGGAAGAGGTTCATGTGGCCCGAGCGGGACACCAGCGAGAGGCTTTCCACGCCGCCGCCGACCGTGACGGATGCGCCTTCATTGATGATCGTGTGCGAGGCGTTGGCGATGGCCTGAAGGCCCGACGAGCAGAAACGGTTGATCGTGGCGCCGGACGTCGTGGATGGGCAGCCTGCCCAGAGCGCCGCGTTGCGGGCAACGTTGTGACCGGTTGCGCCTTCGGGCTGGGCGGAGCCGAGGAACACGTCCTCAACGGCAGCGGCCTCGACGCCAGCGCGCTCAAGGGCGTGCTTGATGGCATGGCCGGCCATGGTGATGCCGTGGGTGTCATTGAGCGAGCCACGGCCGGTCTTGGCCATGCCCGTGCGGGCTGTCGAAACGATTACGGCTTCACGCATATGCTATTCCTCCGGGGATTTTTGCAGTGATATTACGATGTTGCGGCGCACAGTAACGGGCTGACGCCGCTGGCGCCAGCCTTCCCTTAACGTCAGCGTCAGGAAATCGCAGTGTCAGGCAGGCGTTTTCGCCTTGGGAGCGCTGGCCCGGACAGTTTCATCCACATAGGGTTCGAACTTGGCAAAGTTTGCCACGAACATGTCGGCCAGCTTGGCGGCCTGCTTGTCATAGGCGGCCGTATCGGCCCAGGTCGAACGCGGATTGAGGATTTTCGTATCCACACCCGGCACAGCCTCAGGCACCATGAAGCCGAACGTGTCATCCTTGCGGAACTTCACATTGTTCAGCGAACCATCAAGTGCGGCGTTAAGCAGGGCGCGCGTTGCCTTGATCGGCATGCGGTTGCCCTGGCCATAGGGGCCGCCTGTCCAGCCGGTGGAAACCAGCCAGCAGTCGACGTCATACTTGCCGATCAGATCGCGCAGCAGGTTGCCATATTCGGACGGGTGACGCGGCATGAAGGGGCCACCGAAGCAGGTGGAGAACGTGGCGGTTGGTTCGGTCACGCCTTTCTCTGTGCCGGCAACCTTGGCGGTGTAACCGGAGAGAAAGTGATACATGGCCTGGGCGGGTGTCAGCTTGGCGATCGGCGGCATTACGCCAAAAGCATCAGCCGTCAGCATGATGAGGTTTTTCGGCTGGCCGCAACGGCCTGATTCCGACGCGTTCGGAATGGCTGAAATCGGGTAGGCGCCGCGCGAGTTTTCAGCCAGCGTGGCATCGTCAAGATCAAGCTCGCGTGTGTCGGGATCCATCACGACGTTTTCGAGGACCGTGCCCCACTGCTTTGTCGTTGCGAAGATTTCGGGCTCGGCTTCAGCCGACAGCTTGATCATCTTGGCGTAGCAGCCGCCTTCGAAGTTGAAGAGACCGTTCTCGGACCAGCCATGCTCATCGTCGCCAATCAGGATGCGCGAGGCATCTGCCGAGAGCGTCGTCTTGCCGGTGCCGGAAAGGCCGAAGAAGATGGCCGCGTCATCCTTGTCGGATGTGTTGACCGAGCAGTGCATCGGCATGACGCCCTGAGTCGGCAGGTAATAGTTGAGGGCTGTGAAGACGGACTTCTTCGTTTCGCCCGCATAGGACGTGCCGCCGATGAGAACCATGCGCTTGGCAAAGTTCACCGCGATGACGGTTTCAGACCGGGTGCCGTGGCGCGCCGGATCGGCGCGGAAGGTCGGGCAGTTGATGATCGTGAATTCGGACTTGAAGTTCGCATACTCTGCATCAGTCGGCACACGGAGCAGGTGGCGAATGAACAGCGAATGCCAGGCAAGCTCATTGATGACCGTGACAGGCAGGCGGTGGTCAAGGTCGGCGCCGCCGAAGAGTTCCTGTGCGTAGATATCCTGGCCCGCGAGATGGGTTTTGAAATCTTCGAGCAGGACATCGAAATGCTCTGGCGTCATGGAGGCATTATTGTCCCACCAGACGGTATTTTCCGTCGTGGCGTCGCGAACCGTGAACTTGTCCTTCGCGGAGCGCCCTGTGTGCTGGCCCGTTTCGACAACGAGTGCGCCGCCGCTGGCGACGCGCGCCTCGCCATTGGCAAGAGATGTTTCGTACAGTCGCGCCTCTTTCCAGTTCTTGCGGAGAGATTGGGGGCGTACGCCCAGCTCGGCGAGAATTGCTACTTGATCGCTCATTGTTTCCTCGGACTTTGACTTCGGCTCTGTGGCAAAATGATTGGGCCAGTGTTGGCCCGTACCAAAAATCTGCAACATTCATGCCTGCCCGCAGGAGGATTTGAAACAGTTATAGCGCTAACATAACTGCAACTGGTCCATTTTGCCCCACGTCGCATGGAGCTTTAGGGATGGTAACCGGTTACCCTGTTTCATTTTAGGGTTGGTATTTGAAAGCCCAGCTGACCGTCACGACCGAGTCGTCGCTGAAGCCGGTCACGGGAACATCCCATGGCTCGGCATATTCAAGACCGAGTGTTGCATAGTCCTTGTAACCGATACGGGCGCCAATGCCCGCTGATCCGAGATTGAAGTCACGGGACATGGATCGCGGGAGGCTGAGGTTGCCTTCGCCATAATCGGCGAACAGGTAGAGTTCGCTCTTGGCGAAGTCGCCTTCAGAGATCGGGCGCCATGCTGGCTCGAAAACGGCCTCATAACCCTTGTCGAAACTGATGACGCCATTGTCGAAGCCGCGTCCATATTCAATGCCGCCATACATGAGGCGCTCGTTGGCAGGCAATATATCGTCAGTCCACTGGCCAGAGGCACGCAGGCGGAGGAACAGGTTCTTCGACAGTTTCTGGACGACACCGGCGGTCGCGCTGATCTTGTTGAAGCCGGTCTCTGCGCCCACGACGGCGGATTCGGCATTTTCCAGATCCAGCCCTCGCGCATAGGTAAGGCTGCCATTGATCGAGCGATTTTCCTGGATGAGGCCAGCGCGAATGCCAAACCGCGCGGCGTCGACCCGCTCATTGGCAAAGACTGACCCCAGCGCGCTGTTGCGGCTTTCGGTGTGATCCACGACGGCGGAGAGCGCGACTTCGCGGTGGAAATCGAGCAGGAGGGGGTAGCTCAGGCCGGCCGAGAAGAAGGTTGCGCTGCCATCAATCGGAACAGATGAGGGATGGGTAGCCTGGTAGACAGCTGCGACATCGAGCTTGAGTCCGTTGGCGCCAATGGGCGTGGCATATTGCAGGCTGGCGGTCTGCGACTGCTGGCCATCCGGCGTTGCGGCGAGGCGGCCGCGCAGCACGTCGCCCTCGCGCAGGAGACTGTAGCCGAATGCACTTGCATTGATCCGTCCGGAATTGACGATGCGCGACTCCCGGCTGTCATAGCCGACAGCGAAACCGTTCTTCTTTTCCTCGACATCCAGGATGAGATTGATGGCGCCCGGTTCCGGCGCCATTTGCAGGCGCGGTGTGACCTTGGTGCCTTCGGCGCGCCGGGCAAGGGAAACGCCGCGCTCATAAGTGGCGCGCGTTGCGGGTGTCTCGTCGAGAATGGGTTCGAGGTAGCCGCGCAGGCGCGGCGCCACGATCTGTTCGCCGGAGCGGACTGCCACGATGTCGGCAACCCGGCCTTCCGCGATGAAGACATCGACAACGCCGCCGGACAGATCCTGTTGCGGGATGGCGATCGTAAAGAGGGCGACGTCGGATTTCGAATAGGCGGCCGTCATGGCGGCGGCTAATTGCTTGAGTGTTTCCGTATTGGCGGGCTGGCCGAGAAAGGCCTCGGTCGCCTTGGCGACGCGGGCAGGCACTTCGGCGCCCTTGAATTGTATGCCCGCAATCGGGGTCGTCTCGTTGGCGTCCGAAGCGACGCTCGTGACAGCATGCTCTATGTCGGGGGCAGTGCGGGGGACGCTGAGGCCCTCCTTGGCGTGCCCTGGATCCAGTCGGTCATCGGGCGGCTGTGTGGGCTCTCCCGAATGCGCCAGACTTGAAGAGGAGAGAAGCACCGCACCAAGTAGCCATGGTTTTACTGCTTGCATACGATGCTTCATGATTGCCTCTTCTGTCTTCAGTGTCTGGGGGAGTCGGGCTGACTAGTTCCGTCCCAAGCCACCGAGCAGGCCTGAGACTGCTGAGCCAACGGCCGTGTCGGCCGGATCGGCTGGTGCCAGGTCACCCGACAGGACATCGCCAACCGTCGTCGTCAGGGTTTCGCCAACCGTATCTGTCAGGCCGACATCCAGCGCGCCTGTATCCAGCGTGCTTGTGAGGTCCGACGTATCAGCCACGTCGTTCAGGCCCGCTGTGACCGGACCGAGATCCAAGCTTGCGAGTTCGCCGACTGAGACGCCGGTATCGCTCGAGGTCGCCAGATCGACATTGAGCAGCGTATTATTGCTGGCCACACCGACTTCGGCGAGCGAGCCGCTGGTCTGGTCAGGGGAAAGGGCGCTCACGCCCAGAACGGACGTGCCAGAAGAGTCGCCAAGGGCCGTGCCGCCACCGACGCTGGCCGTCAGGATCGGCGCCACGGATGACGTCAGCCCATCGACAAGTGGTGCGCCATCGGTACCGAATGAATCGAGAGTCATGCCGACATTGCTGACGGTTTCCGTAACAGGAGAGGTGACTGTCGAGAGCGTGCCGGTCTGGTCGACCTGATCGACCACTTCGTCGAGGCCACCGCCCAGCGACGCGATCACAGTGCCGGCGCCGGCGGATGTTTCCGACACAACCGGAATGGATGTGGACGGGTCGCCAAGGTTGGCGAACAGGCCAGTTCCAGCGACGCCTTCCGCGCCGACAAGCCCGCCTGTTGCGATCATGCCTGTGTCACCAAGTGCAAAGTTGCCGCCTGGCTCGCCGGCCGGGCCTTGAGGGCCGACCATGCCTGGCATGCCTTCGGCACCTGTCGCGCCTGTTGCACCGGTTGCGCCAACTGCGCCTTTTGCGCCGGTGGCTCCTTTGCTGCCGGTTGCTCCGGTCTCGCCGACTTTGCCTGCCGGGCCTGCGACGCCTTGCGGGCCTGTTTTGCCGACGCTGGCGTAGCGTGTGTTACCCGATGAGTTGCATGCTGTTAGCGCCAGGATCGTTCCCAGGGCTGCGACTGTGATTTTCAAGTTGGGCATTGAGTACTCCTCCGTTATCCGGATCAACCTGACGGGGGATATCTTCGATCCCTCTCCCAGGTCCGGTAAATCTAATTGTCGGAGAATATTCTTTCAGAAGCTTGTTTTGAGTATAATATATTGAATAGAATAAGTTAACCAAAGCGGGCGAAGCCTTCCCCAAGGGGAGGTTGCGGGGTCTAGTGCGTTGAATTTACGGGGGGCTGCGGTGCCCTTATTGCTAGAAATTGCTATCCGCGCAGGCTATCCAGAACGCTATCGCGCCACGAGGCGGGTAAAATGTATAGCATCCACGCTGCAGCTTCATAATGGGCGCGCTTCCAGATGTCGACCGGATTTAGGCTCGATTTAGCACACGCGGAACGTGCAGGCGGGCCACCATGCGCGACGGAGTGGTAGATTGTTTTTGCACGCATAAGGTGCATGCAATTGGATACAAACACAAGTTGCCGCGCGCCCGTGAGGCCAGGCTGGCCACTCAGGTTCTCCAGCCCCGAGATCGTATCGCGCGAGGTAACATCCGCTGAAATGCGCCCGCCATAGCCCGATTTGCGGATCGCGCTGAGGGCCATTTCCTGGCTGCCGACGATGCCGTCCTGTGGTCGGTGGCCACCGACCATGATCAGCCGGTCGACCTTGCCGGCTTGCAGAAGGGCAATGCCCTTGTCGATACGGGCGGCGGCTTCGCGGGGCGAACCCGAATAGAAGACCACGCCTGCGCCGTCTGAAATCTGGCTGGTCTGGTCGACGAAACGCGTCAGTCCGAAAAAAAGCAGCGTGGCAAGCACATCTGCCAACAGAAGACGGATCAGCAGGATTCGCAGTTTTTTCATGCCCGAATCTTAGCAGGTTTCGGACCGTGCGCGAGGCTTCAGGTGCGCATCAAAGCGCGTTCACGAGGGCCTTTGTTGGTGTCGTAATGGCGGCTGGCAAGGCGTCGAGACTATACCAGCCAAAAC